>OBLT010000060.1_pt1 | contig 84469 bp, 121 predicted proteins | sample 1518721 | NCBI WGS metagenome assembly OBLT01 (sample SAMEA3539307, study PRJEB22396) | soil metagenome | biome: tundra; feature: field; material: soil | place: USA | collected 2010-05 | depth 0.15 m | reverse complement strand
CTGTGGCAGTTTGCGAGACGGCAGTTCAACGGGTGCTTCACCCCGAAGTTGCTGTACTACACTGGAGCAGGGAAAAGGATGATGAGTTAAACTTGGTAGTGTACAGGGCCCAGCACTTGGAGTGGGTCTTTACGTTGTGCTTCCACCCAGACCGTGTAGTATACACACTGTGCACAGATGTTGAAAACCGTGAAGTTAGCTACGATACTTACAGGACGTTATATGCAGCGATGCTGGCTGCTGAAGACGTTATCGCTGACGGCGAAAAGTAGTTCAGGAATTTTCTCAAAATCCGATTGAAGATGGCTTCTTTAGGGAAGACTAATTTTACCCTGAGGAAGATAGGAGGTAGAAAGTAGCATGCCTATGGTGAAGACGCCTGTTTGTGCGGTGTGCGCAGGTCTGGCAGAAAAGGACCCTTTGTATGAGGTTCAGCCTGTGGCGTATGTTGTACGGCTGCATCGGAATCGCCTGGATATTAATAATCCAGACACTCCACCCCTTCCTCGTGGGGAAGGTTTGCTGGAGTATTTCTGTAAGGACCATGTCAGAGGACTACGTGTACAGTGGTGGGAGCCATATAGTGAAACGGAAACTACGTCCGTACCAAGTTAAGGCCTTGAAGTATCTCCTGGCACGAGACCACGGAGCTTTGTTCATGGAGATGCGCCTAGGCAAGACGTTAGTGGCAGTGCGGTATGCACAACGTCTGAACTTGAGCCGGATACTGGTTGTGGCTCCAAAGACAGTGCAGGTAACCTGGCAGGACGAGTTGCAGTTAGAGAAGGAGTTTTACGTAGCAGCTGACAAGACGTTGGAGCAGTATATGGAGGCGGTGCAGCCTGAGCAGAAAGAGATGCCGATGACTACTCCCACTAGCTCAGCTAACCGGCAAGCATCGGCGGTCGCCTCCATAACTTTACAGTGTGATCTCAACAACGTTGGTGAGGGCTTCAGCAGCGAGAATGCTGGCCCAACGGACATGCTGGGGCGCACTGCTCCGAGTGGAAGGGCTGGCGCCGGGCTTCCGGCAGACCCGGTAGTGTTGCCGGCACAGAAGTTGCCAGTCCTTCCACCTCTCTCTAGGCTCTGGGCCTTAACCTCGTACGAGATGTTGCGGGAGCACCCCGAGTGGACACGCTTTCCCTGGGACATGGTAGTGCTGGATGAATGTATTCCTGAAGGAACATTAGTGTCCACTCCTAGAGGAGATGTGCCCGTAGAGTTGTTGCAAGTAGGTGACACTGTTTACGGGTGGAATTCCGTTGAAAACCGCGTAGACACGGCGACAGTTCAATGCACGTATAAACGAATTAGCACGTCTAACTTACTTGAAGTTAACGGACTGCGGTTAACAAGTAACCACCCTGTGTGGACCAACAACCGAGGGTATGTTCAAGCGATGCTGTTAACGGTAGACGACATGGTAGGAGTGATTGAGAGTGTTGCACACCCTTATTTGCGAGTGGTGCGGTCAAGAATTTCAAATGACGAGAGCACCTCACAAAGTCAACCCACGTCGTTTCTGCAACACCAGTTGTTCAGCCAAGTGGAGGAATGCCAGGCCGGGGTACAAACCCTTTTGGAGTGCGGAACAACGCAAGAAAGCAAGCGACAAGTTGAAAGTGCAACTTCAAGACCCGGAGTTTGTCCAAAAAGTATACGACCACAATCACTCTCCGTCTCATCCTTTCAGAGGAGCTCGCGGTACGGTAACAAGAGAACACGCCACCCAGAGGCTGAGAGAGCTGGGTTTCCCCAACTTCAATGGTGGAAACGGCCAACCAACTCCAGTTCCTCAGCAACTGCTGGCGGATGCACTGGGTTGGGAGGTGGAATTTGCAGTTGGAACCGGGAAAGGAGCAAGGTCTCTGGGGTTTCCTTCAAATTACAAGTTGGACATCGCGTGTCCTACGTTAATGGTAGGCATAGAAGTAGACGGTATCAGCCATCAATATTCAGCTGTGAAAGAGAAAGACGTGAAGAAGCAACGGTTCTTAGAAACCAGGGGCTGGAGAGTATTACATGTGACAAATGTGGAAGTTTTGAAAGACCTGGAGACAACCGTCATGAAAGTGCTCCAGTTCGCACACTCTACAACCTAGAAACGACGTATGGCAACTATTTCGCAGGTGGGTTGTTGGTGCACAACTGCACTCGCATCAAGTCCCCAGCATCGCAAATCACACGAGTGTGTAATGGAGGGCAGCTGCGTATCAAGGAACGTGGGGTAACGAAACGCACGCTGCAATTCTCCGGCTTTCTGGGAGCGGAACACAAGCTTCTGCTTTCTGGGATGCCTACTCCAGAGGGCGAGTTAGACCTCTACGAACAATTCAACTTCCTCTGGCCCGGCTGGTTGGGGTGTAACAACTTCTACACGTTCCGTTCTCGCTACTTTGAGCTGGGGTGGGACGGTTACAGTTGGCGTCCGAAGAAAGGCACCACGAAGTTGTTGCAAGACCTCATGCACGAAATGGCTTTCTGCCTGCGGAGGACAGAGGCAGGTGTGCACCTACCTAAGGTGTACGAGAAGCGTGTAGTAGAACTTCCGGCAGCATGGGCCAAGACGTACAGAGACACGGAGCGGGACTACGCCTTTGGAGAAACCGAGACCAAGTGGGAGCTGGCTCTTCAAACATGGCTGGCTCGTATGGCAGCTGGTTTCTCTCCAGAGAAACCGCACCCGCTGGAGTCTTCACACAAGCTGAAGGAGTTAGAGGTGTTGTTGCAGGGAGAGTTAAGTCAAGAGCAAGTAGTGGTATGGTGTCATTTCCTGAGAGAGGTGGAGGAAGTAGAAGGGTTGCTGGAACGGCTAAAAGTGTCTAGTGTATCTGTAACTGGTGCTGTTTCTCAATCTAAGCGCGAACACGCTATCCATAACTTTCAACGCGGACAGGCGCAGGTATTCATAGCACAGGTGAGGTGCGCTCGTTATGGTCTGAATTGCGCGTGTGCTGACACAGCCATTTACTTTGGTAACGAGTGGTCGTTGGAGACTCGGATGCAGTCAGAGGACCGTATACTACATCCAGGAAAAACCACACCTGTGCTGATAGTGGACTTGGTGACCCGCAACACGGTGGAGGAAGATGTTCAACAGGTTTTGCGTAACAAGCGTGTAGAAGCTGTAACGTTTATGAGGGATTTACGCGGTGTGTTTAATAAACGAGTGGGAGGAGTAAAATGAGCGAAACGAAAGACTGGAAGCCGGGAGACAAGTGCTTGAGTGGGCAGACGCTAGTAACGGTGAAAACATCATTCACGGCGAGGAATGGCCTGGTGAATGTGGTAGTGGAGGGCGATAGGGGAGCCGCATACTTTGCCCACCCCGATAATCTCCGCCCCCTCCCTGCGCCCGCCGATTTTCGCTGGGCGTTCAACAGCAGAAACAACCTGGATGGTCTTCGGAAATGCTTCAATCCGCGCTTAGTGGATAGTCAAGTATATAGTTCCCATTTGCTAGAGGAGATTCGAGATGTGCTCGATTTCGAGGAGGCCACCGACCATGCCGACTAACGAGAACGAGAAGCCGCTGGGCGCGGTTGATGCGGAGAGGTGCAAGTGCGGTAAGTCCCATTTCAACGGAGTCGCATGGTATTTTCTCGCGAAGAAGTACCTACTTCTGACTGCCATTGGCGGATCGGAAGACCACACCTCGCTAGATCGTAGGACAGCCTTCTGCCCTTCCTGTGGCGCTCGCCTCGGCGTCTCTGCCGACGGACGCCCCTGGGTCCTGGCCGCCGACTGGTGGGAGCGGGTGGCGAGGGAACTGGCAGGGATGATAGCTTACGACTACAACGGGAACGATGCCCCGGAGAACTTCATAGAGACCGCCGCGCAAGCGAAAGGGGTGGAGTAGATGAATACGAACGCAGGCAGCAGCCCTTCGCCGAACACGGAGATCAGCACCCCCTCGATGGGGACCGTTTCAATGGCAGGGCAGATTCAGTTGCTCCGCCGGGAACTCGCCCAGGCCCAGGCGGACCTTGCGGTGCGGACGGAGGAGTTGCTCATCGTCGCCCGCGCCCTGCTGAATAAGGCCCTGGTCGCCGTGGATTACGAGGTCGTGACGGCCTACGTTGCCAGCAGCGGGGATACTCGCGTGGGCGCTCAGGTCATGTCCGCGCCGGGCAAATACTACCTGGTGCCTGTGGAGGATCCGAAATGACCCCTCACCAGCTTTCCGACTTGACTCTCTGCCTCGGCTGGGGCCTCTGCTCCGGCCTCGGCTTCCTGCCCTGGCCGCGCTGGTGGCGAGCCCTGCGGGGTTCCGACTTCGCCGCGACGTTCTCGCGCACCGAGATTGACCCGGACCCGCTGCGGACGGTGCGGGACGGGCTGGAGGAGGAGTAATGGCTAACACGAAGCGGTATGAAATGTTCGGCGACAGCGCCTTGCGATTCAGTATGAATCGGCAGGAGTTCCAGGACGCACTCGACCTAGCAGGGGCTAAGTTGCGCGTCACCGACCGGGGCTTCATGGTAGACTTGCCGACAGGCGAGGCAGTCCCGGTAGAGTTCCCGGCAGCCGCGCAAGTGACTTTTCGACTGCCCGAATGTCTGCGACCAGCTATGCTCCTGCACCGGCTGCTGGTAGTCCCGATGGCGGTATTGGACCGCGAAGGGATACCTGTCCAACTGCCCGAGGAGGCCTCCTCATGCTCACGTTCTTCCTAGTCGCCTCCGCCCTGGCTCTCCTCCTCTCCTGGGCTCTCCTGCGCCTCGCGGCCCGCGCCGACCGCCGCATCGGCCAGCGCGAGTATGCCGAGCGCATGAAGCTCACCGGGCGGCTGGAGACCATCTACCTGATCGCCCGCGCCGAGGCCCAGCGGCGGGGTGCGAAATGAGTGCACTAGCGTTAGACCCTGGGGTAGGGGCTACAGCCTTCGCGTACTGGGAAGACGTAACTAACGGCTTTGCTCCAGACTCAGCTGGAGAGATAAAAGCTGGAACAGGGTCTTGGCTAACTCGGTGTCAGCGGCTAGTGGGAAGGTTGGAAGCTGTGGTAACAGAACTGCACCCTACGCACATGGTGGTAGAGTACCCGGCATATTTCCAGTCTCCTGGAGGACAATTAACTGCTAGCAGTGGGGATCTTGTTAAGTTAGCGGTTTTGACGGGCATGCTACTGGAAGTGGGAAGGGTGGCTGGGTGTACGTGTGTGCTGGTAGAGGTGCGACAGTGGAAAGGGCAGCTCCCAAAAGATGTCACACAAAAGCGTCTGGAACGAGTGGTGGGAGAACACCCTGAATGGAGCCACCACATTTACGATGCCGTGGGGATTGGACTTTATCACTTGGGGTGCAGGCTATGAAAAAGACACGACGGCATTGGAAAGAAGTAAACGGAAGTTTCCACAAGCATTTTGGCGGGAGAATTTTCGGTTCAGTTGTAGAAGGTATTCAGGGGTGGCGTTGGCGAATCTACAAAAACGGAGAGATGGTTCAAGAAAAGTGTTGTACAAGCCTTTTGACGGCTAAGATGCAGTGTACGAAGAAGGCAGGTGAGCTGTGAAACACCCGTGTAACAAGTGTGGGTTGGAAAAGTTTGCATACAAACAGGTGGGAGGAAACTGCATATTGCATCCTCCCGTGGTAGTGGTGGTGGGAGAGGGACCCGGAAAAAGTGAAGATGTGCTGGGTACAGCATTTGTGGGTCCGGCTGGAAAACTGCTTCGACACGCGCTGCAGCAAGCAGGTGTAGACCCTGCTCGGGTATGGTTTACGAACTTGGTAGCGTGTCGAGCGTGCGACTCTCTGGGAGAAACCAACCGCATTCCCACGGAGGAGGAGTGCGAAGCTTGCTGGCCGAGGTTGAAGCATGAGCTGCGGCAGGTATGTAAGGATGGTGTGACAGACGTAATACTGGCGGGTAAGACAGCTGCTCGTTACAACGGTGCCATTCAGTCTGTGTGTCCTTCTGGAACGAGGGTGCATGAAATTACGCATCCTGCAGCTGTCTTACGTCAGGGAGGCGCGAACGAAGACGGGGCGGCGTTCCAGAACTATATAAAACGTTTGGAGGAGGAGGTAGTACAATGCTTTGGAATCTCTACGAGCACGGCGTGACCCAGGGCGCGATAGGAGGGTGGATGTCATGCCCAGAGAAATGCAGGCTGGGGTTGGTGGAGGGGTTGCGGCGTCCGGGGTCTTCCACCCCCTTGGACTTTGGCAACATTACACACATGATGCTAGAGCGGGGGTATAAAGACCCGTCTCAGAAAAAGCCTGCAGCGTTGCGTGCCATGGCAGACCAGTGGCAGAAAGAGAATCAGGCCTATACGGATGACGCGGAATGTATGCTGTCGCAGGTAGAAGGGCTTGTGACGGCCTACCACGAGTACTGGGAGAAGGACGACAAGAAGAAGGACTGGGTTTCTCTGGAGCAGACGTTTGACGTTCCGTACACGCTGCCCAGTGGTTTGGTTATCCGCCTACGGGGTAAGATAGACGGTGTGTTCCGTGTAGGAAAGAAGTTGTACCTGCTGGAGACCAAGACCAAGGGACAGGTAGTGTCTGCGTTGGATGAAGCAGTAGGGTTCAACCTGCAGGTGATGTTCTACCTGTATGCTGCGCGCCAGTTGTATGGAGAGTTTCCGGCAGGTGTGCTCTACAACATTCTCCGGCGTCCGCAGTTGCGTCTAGGGAAAGCAGAGACGCAAGTGGGGTTTGCCCAGCGTGTAGAGAAGGATATCCTGAGTCGCCCAGATTTCTACTTCAAGCGCATGGAGATTGCGTTCTTGAAGAAGGAGCAGGTGGCGTGGGAGCGGGAGTTGGCAGACATCTTGGAGGTGTTTGTGAACTGGGCGGAGGGTGGCCCTTCTTGGCACAACACAGGGTCATGCTTGGAGTATGGAGGGTGTGAGTTCTTGCACATCTGTTCTGGACAGCCGGGTGCTCGAGAAGCTTTCACAGTGAAGGAACACGTTTATCCTGAGTTGGAGGAGGAGAGTTAGAATGGCAGTTGTACGACATGCGGTTGGAGGAAGCGGGAAGCCTGCGGCGAAGGGAGCAGCAGGTGCTGGAGAAGGGAGTGTTCCACGGACTGCGGGCAAGCCTACTATTGTTCTGCCCTCGGAACTGTCAGTGCCTCTGGAGCATTTTTCTGACTACATCACGCTGATATATGGGGAAAAGAAAGTAGGCAAAACATCCCTGGCGGCGCGGTTCCCCAACACCCTGTTCTTGATGTGTGAGCCTGGGGGAAAGGCCTTGCGCATCTACCAGCAACCCATCACAAGCTGGCAGGACTTTGTAGCGTCTGTAGACGCGCTGAAGGCAGACAAGCGTTTCAACACGGTGGTGGTAGACACTGTAGACGTGGCATACGCTATGTGCTTTGACTTCATGTGCAAGAAAATGGCTATTGTACATCCAGGGGACGAGTCGGACTATGGAAAGTCATGGGGTATGATTTCCAAGGAGTTTCAGCGGCAGTTTAACCGCCTATTCCAAACAGGGAAGGGAGTGATACTGACAAGCCATGCAACCTGGCAGGAGATTAAGTCCAGGCGTACCGAGTCGTACTTCCGCCTGGTGCCCACCATGCCCGGTCAAGCTAACGCGTACTTGACGGCTGTAGTGGACATCTGGGGGTGCTACACCTACGCAGGGAAGGACCGCTACCTCATCCTGCGCGGAGACGAACAGATTAGCGCGGGCTGCAGATTGGAGGAACAGTTTCGCACTGTGAAGGGAGAGCCTGTAGTAGCTATCCCCATGGGGACGTCTGCGGACGCTGCCTATAAGAACGTCATGACGGCGTTCAACAACAAGCAGAAGGACACAGGCGCAGCTGCGTTGGAGGAAACTGTGCCTGTGGTGCGGGCTGCTAGGAAGTAAACCTAAAGGAGGTGACACGGTGATTGACTTAGGAGACAGGGTAAAAGACAGCATCACGGGGTTTCAAGGGATCGTGGTAATCGTCTCGGAGTACTTGCAAGGATGCCGACGCATAGTAGTACAGCCAGAGGCGCTCCACGAGGGCAAACCAGTTGAGCCTCAATATTTTGATGAGCCGCAGTTGGTGTTGGTCAAGAAGAGCGTTGTGGCGTCAGAGAATAGGGCTCAGCCCGCGCCACCAGCGGTAGATGTCGTGCCGCAACCAAAACGAACAGGTGGAGCGGCCTGGGGGCCGAAGGCCACACGGTAGTTGTCGTAAGCTGAGAGGTGTACTAGTCACCTCCAGTATCTCAAGTCGGAGGAGGAAGTAAAATGTCAGAGTGGAGTAAGAAAGCTAAGGAGCTGAAGGAGTCGTGGGACGGTGCGCGGCAGGCGGCGAAGTCTACGGGGTCGAACCTGCCAGACGGAGTGTACATCGCCAAATTGTCTGGTGCCGAGATCGGACACTCGCAGGCGTCCAACCGCCTGCAGGTGGCGTGGCAGTTCATCGTGCTGGACGGAGAGTGCACGGGACAGAGCGTGCGCAGCTACGACGGCCTGGAGACAGAGCAGAACTTCATGTGGCTGCTGCGGAAGCTGGACACGCTGGGGTACCAGGTAGACGAATTGAACCCGGATGACCTGGAACCCACGCTGGAGGACTTGCTGAAGCGTAAGCCTACGGTTCGCCTGCGGTTGAAGACCAATGGCGAGTTCCAGAACGTGTACGTAGACCGTCTTCTGGACGAGTACGAGGAGGACGAGACTCCTGCGGAAGTTGAGGAGGAAGTGGCTTCTGCCTCGAAGCCCAAGGCTGACAAGCCTAAGGGCAAGCCCAAGGCTGCTCCTGAGCCTGAGCCCGAGGAGGAAGAGGAAGAGGAAGAGGAGGAGGAAGAGGAGGAAGAGGAGGAAGAGGAAGTTGAGTTGGAGGTGGACGCGAAGGTCGTGTGGCAGGAGAAGAACCGCCCGGTACACGGCATCGTCACGAGCATCGACGAGGATGCGGGAGAGGCGGTGGTAAAGAAGCTGGCTACGGGTAAGTCCGTGGTGGTGGAGCTGGACAAGCTGTCCGTCATTGAGTAGGGCAGTTCGTTCGTCCGGACGGGAGGGGAGCGTCCTCACTTCTCTCCCGTTCGGCGTCAATATTGGAGAGAAGGTGGTTGCACTGCTATGATGACAATTCGAGTGTTGGTATACGAAGTGGGGGAGTCTAACCCATACCTGATGCGCGAGGTGCAGCTGGACAACGTACAGCTGTCTCCGGCGCAGACAGAGAAGGCGTTCAAACTGCTGGAGGAACTGAAGTCTGTAGTACAAGGAGGCCAGAAGTGATGCGAGTGTTTAATGGGCTGTTACCTGAAGGGAAGGTGTATCTAGCTGCTCCGTTCTTTAACCCGGCGCAAGTAGGAATCCTGGAACGGTTGGAGCTGTTGTTCGAGGCAGCTGGGCAAGAAGTGTTCAACCCGCGCAAGGATGCAGGTGTAGGGGTAACGAAGAAAGAGGGGCAGACAGAGCAAGAAGAGTACGAGGCCTGGCGCAATCTGTTTCTAGCAGATGTAGGAGGCATAGACCAGTGCAGTTGGGTCTTGGCCGTACTGGACTACGCAGATGTTAACCTGTATGCAGCTCCCTGGTGCTTGAGTGGGGACGACTTCATTGCTACAGCAGAACTAAAGCCTGTTCGCATTCCCGACACAGGCACGGTGTGGGAACTGGGCAACGCGCATGCGAAGGGCAAGCCTGCTGTGGGGTTTTTCCTGGAAGAGAGACACGGTCTACTCAACCTCATGCTCTCGCACTCGCTGCACGGGATGTGCTATGGGTACGAGCAAGTAGGGCAGCTGCTCTCTTCCAGAGAAATGTACTGGTCCTGGAAAGGCAAGGTGCAGTAAATGTCTTGGATACCAATGGGCGGAGGCAGTTCAATGCGGGCGCTGACGGACTCGCTATCGGGGCGGTTGTTTACCGTTTCGGTGGACCCGTTCCTCAGCAAGTTCTCGTGGCACATCTTTGAGACGGACGGCCCATTCGTTGCCGACGGTAATGAAGCCACGGCGAAGGCAGCACAGGCGGCGGCTATGGCCGCGCTAGAAGCGGAGGTGCGATAAATGCTTCAACTACACCAGTTGCTGAATGGGGACGCGAACCGCCTTAGGTACATCACGCGTTTCCCCACAGCGTACGCGTCTCAGCGCGAGACGACAGCCGAGCACTGCTTCTATACGGCCTTGTACTCCATGATGATAGGGATGTGGGTGAATGACGTTCTGCCCGGACACGTGAGCATGTCGCAGTTGTTGGAGCAGGCGTTGGTGCACGACTTGGAGGAGGCGCGTACTGGCGACGTTTTCCGGCCTTTCAAGCATAGTAACCCGGAGTTGAAGAAAGCCATTGACGCGCAAGGCTTGGTGGAGGTGTGTGAGATCTTCCACACGATGTTGCCTGGTAGCGTGATGTTGGCAGACGAATTGTGCGAGAAGTGGGAGCGGGCGAAGGACACGTACTCTCCAGAAGGTTGCATAGTGGCCTTTGCGGACTACCTGTCCGTGTTGGGGTACGTGTGGCAAGAGGCGCGTGTGGCAAACTCGGACATGCACGTGCACGCTGTTCATATGCTGGAGTACGCACAGAAGTTTGAAGCTTCCGAGTTCAACTTCATGCGGGAGTTAGTAGACCAGGCAAAGCTAATCTGGGAAGAGGTGTTTGGCGATGGCGATGCATGACGCTAGCATGGAGGAGTTGTTGTCTACGGAGACGTGTGTAGGGTGTGCAAAAAACGCCATGTGTGTGGAGTGTCCTACGCAGAGACCGTGCTTCGAGAAGTTTATCACGCCTGGTACGTTGCGAGACACGCTGGCGCGAAACGTGCCGGAGTGTGGTACGCCAGGTACGTTGTTCCAGTTGGCAGAAGGCATGCATGAGCGGCGAGCCTCACAGAGTGGCTATGGTGACCCCATTCTGGGGCATACACAGATAGGGTTGCTATGGACTGCGTTGTTGCAGGAACACTATGAGCTGGAACTGGACCATCCTATTCCGGCAGACGTGACATGTCTGATGATGGCAGGTATGAAGCTTCTACGTGCCTGCTGGCCTAGGTTCAATTTCGATAACTACCTGGACGCGGCGGTGTACACGCAGTTTGCATCTATGGCGAAGGAACTTGCAGAGCGGCAGAAGAAGGAGGAGTAAAGGTGAATGATGGTGTGACTTGTTGTGGAGAGTGGACGTGGAATGCACTGTTGCTGCAGTGGGAGCGTCCCCATGAAGTTTACCCAGAGACGCGTACTTACTGCGAAGAGCCTGGGGTACTGGAGGTGGAGGTGGTTTGTAAGAAGTGTCACCGAGCGTTACGAGAAGACGGTATGTTGACTGAGCCGTTGATTGGAGCGGACCAGGCTACAGACCTGTGGGAGAATCAATTAATAGACGCATTAACTAAAACGTGGGGTGAAGAGGAGAGCGAGTGACATGGCTAAAGTTACACTGTTGTCTAGTACGGAGTACCCGGTGGAGACGGTCTACGCACTGTGGCAGGCGAGTCGGGACGACGAGCCACTGCTGGACCCGCAGCAGTTAGCGTCGGATGGGTACGACGACCAGAAGTTGGAGGGGGACATGCGGGCGTTGTTTGTGCAGTTGCTGGGGATGGGGTTGCCTATCCTGGAGAATGTACAGTTCGTGTTCATGCTGGAAGACATTCCGGTTTCCTTCAGAGAGCAGTTGGTCCGGCACCGGATTGGCAGTCGTGTGGGAGACCAGCTAGGGGTGGACATCATCCCGGACCTGGCAGAGTCCACCTTCTGGTCCCAGACCATGCGGGTGCGGGACATGGGGCGTTTCGCTGTAGACCGTCTATACATGGTGCCAGACTCCATACGAGTAGACGAGAATATGCTCATGGAGTACCAGCATGTGATGCAACAGTTGGAAGACTTCTACAACTACGCTGTTTCGAAAGGTGTAGCACGTGAAGACGCCCGGCAAGTACTGCCTATGGCAACCACCCACCGCATTTCCTGGGGAGTGAACCTGCGCGCCTTACAGCATGTGCTGGGGAATCGTACGTGTTGGATTGCGCAAGCGGGGTTGTGGCAACCTGTTCTAGAAGGTATTCTCTCGGAGTTGACGAAGAAGGTAAGTCCCGTCTTCGCGGAGCTAGCCAAGCCTCCGTGCTGGAAGAGCGGGAAGTGCAACGGAGGGACTTGCCCATTCTCTGAAGAGAACGTGCGGCGCATGCGTGGTACGGACCCTTTCCCGCCCTGCCCTGTGTGGTTGCGGGACTGTGGAGGGAATGAGATTGAAGGTGTAGACGACAAGTGGAGAGTCAGCCGTGGTGAGCCAGAGTTCTGGGTCACACCTGACAGAGAGCAGGACCGCGTTATGCGCGGCATGCTGGACACGTACAGCAAAGCCTGGGGGCTGAAGCTGAACTTGATGGTGGAGTAGCACATGTGGGTGGGCGTTCTAAGGGCTTCCTTGTAAAGGGAGGGTGCCCTGGGACGCAACGGAGGGTAGAACGGCGTATAAACTGGTCTAGCAAGGGCTAACATAGGAAGAAGGAGAGCTAGAATGAAGGTAAAACGTGCTCACAAGCCTGCATTTCCCACAAACGTGAGTTTCTTCTACGACACGTTGATGGCGGATGCAGTGGAATTCAACGGTGGTCCGTTGAAGTACAAAGACAGGGCTGCAGCTGAAACCGCAGTAGGAAATCGTTACATACGAATGCACCCAGAGACAGAAGTGGAGCTGGAGCATTTCTACGATGCGTGCACGGAATACTTCGATGTGAATGTGCACTTCAACATTCAAGGCGGCTTCAAGCAACGGGCAGGGAAGTTGCTGAAAGCGTTCAAGCAGTTTGACGTAAAGTCGGTGTGCGAGGTGGGAATTGGAGTAGGAACGCACAGCCTAATGCTGGCGCAGCAAGGCTATAACGTTACAGTCACGGCCAGCAAAGATAAGGCCTTTGACTTCTTCTTATGGAGGTTGGAGAAGTACAGTGTGCCCATTCGCATCGTGCAGAAGCTCACTGGAAAGTTCGACTGTGTGTTTTTCCTGGATGTGATTGAGCATGTGTGGGACCCGCTGGAGTTCATAGACGCTATGGCAATGCATTCCAATATGTTGCTCTTCACGCAGGCCTTTGGATGGCACGACCCAGAGCACCCAGAGTACGGTGGGTACCCCTACCACTCAGACTTCAGTTTCCACAAGGTTCAGATGCATTTGCACTCTCTTGGCTATCACAAGCAGAAGCTGCAGATGGCATTTCCTCCGCATGTGTATCGGCGGGAGGCGACAGCATGAACGATGTACCACGCCCTTGGAGTTTACAGCTGGAGCCTGTGAAGGGTTGTACGCGGAACTGCTGGTTCTGTGGGATACACTGCTTCACTGCGCAGGAACGGCGGGAACGCAAGTTCATAGACGTGGAGCTGGTACGTTCTATCTTCGAGCAGTTGAACGACTGGCTGCCTAAAATACGGGTGGAGATGGATTTGCGCGGTGAGCCTGCATTGCACCCAGAGTTGACAGCGGTTTTGCAGACCATGCGGACAGCCATGCCTACTGCTAGTTTGCAGTTGCAGACGAACTGCGAGCCGTGGATAGATGACGGGTGGGACGTAGCACAAGAGTGGTTTGCAGCTGGGTTGAACGTACTGGCATTGAACTGCTACCGGGAAGGTTTCTACGAACACTTCCAGAGAACACTGCCAAAGTGGCCGGTGACGTGGGTGGACTATTACAACGACAACCCACAGCACTTGTCTATGAACTCTTACTGGAACCCCCGCAAGCAGCAGGTGTTTCTACTGCAGGACTTGGGCAGTGTGGGAACGCAAGGGCATGTCAATAGGCGCATTCACAATACGGCTGGTAACAGCAACGTGAAGCTCATAGAACAACGCACAGGTCTAAAGTCTCGCGAGCTTCCGTTGCCTAATCGTTGCACCAAGATTAACCGAGAGCTTATCGTGCACTGCGATGGTATTGTACCGGCTTGCTGCCTAGACTGGTGCCAGGAGTTGGTACTGGGAGACCTGAATCACGAAGGTGTGCAGGCTGTGTGGGAAGGGGAACGTATGCAAATTGTGCGCCAGTTGCTATGGCGTAGACAGCGAGGGTTGTTGAAACCTTGCTGCAACTGCGACGACCCTGGAAGCCGGGCTGGGTTGCTGAAGCCTCCTGCTACGGACACGCGTACGGACGCTGCGTTGCTGGAGGTGTTACGATGCCAGGTAGAGTAGTCTCTATCTACTTGCTTCGGGACCCTCGTACAGGAAACGTTCGGTACGTGGGACAGTCTTTACACGGTGAGGGAAGATTAAAAGGGCACTTCAAGGGTGCTGAGAGTGGGTCACAGATTCCTGTTTACCGTTGGATACGAAAGTTAACGACATTGAGTCTTGTTCCTGAATGGGAACTGCAGGAAGAAGTGTTGGAGGAAGACTGGGTTGGAGTAGAACAGTGGTACATAGCGGCGTATAGGGCAGCTGGGTGCAAGTTGCTTAACTGTACGGACGGTGGAGAGGGATGCCTAGGGTACAAGCATACGGAGGAAGCTAAGGCTAAAATAGGTGCTAAGACAAAAATACGTATGAGCACTCCTGAAGCCGTAGCACGTGTCGTTGAAAGTAATAAAACACGTGTGCTGTCACCTGAAACTCACAAACTAATGTCTGAGTCTCATAGCGGGCATAACGTGAGACCACCTATATCACAAGCAGAGATAGATGCTTTGGCAGAACGTAATCGTACACGTGTGTGGACGCCTGAAATGCGAGCTAAAGCATCTGAGTCTGCACGTAACAGACCGCCTAGACCCCCAACTTCTGAAGAAACTAAGACCAAGATCTCTACAGCATTAACTGGACGTTACGTGTCTCCTGAAACTAAAGCCAGTATGAGTGCAGCTCAATTCCGTCGACAAGAGCGTGAGAGGAAACTTAGGTGTGACGAATGATACTCGCTGTGGACACGGAGACAACGGGTTTATCGGCGTGGCACGGTCACCAGCCATTCATGGTTACAACTTGTGACGTGCAGTCAGGCAAGCAGAGACTGTGGGAGTGGCCTGTGAATCCTTTCACTAGAAAAGTGCAGTACGGCTCTACGGTGAAGAGTTTGCGCAAGTTGCTGGAGAACCCCAAGCACACTACTATATATCACAATGCCAAGTTTGATGTTCGTATGTTTGAAGTGGCTATGGGTATAAAGGTTGGTGGTGTCATTGAAGACACTCTATTTGCGTCTCACGCGGTGAATAACTTGGAACCGTCCCACGGTTTGAAAGCGTTGGGGCAGCGTTACTTGAAGATTCCCGCCGACGATGAGGCGGACCTGAAGCTGGCTGTGCAGCAAGCTAGGCGGCAAGGGAAGCAGCTGGGGTGGAAATTGGGGGAGGACTCTGCGGGGGACTACTGGATGCCTAAGGCTGTGGATACTGGAAGCGAGTTGTGTGCTCGGTACTGCTTGCGAGACACGGAGCGCACTGCGTTGCTCTGGATGCTCTACCAGGAGGCTCTCACCCAGGAAAAGCTGTGGTCCGTGTACGAGCAGGAAATGGACCTGTGGCGGCATGTGTACGCTATGGAAGCCTGGGGGGTAGGCATAGACCGGAAACGCGTGCTGGCTGAACGTGCTGCATACGAAGTGGTGAAGGCGGAAAACTACGCGGCCATGGAAAAGTTAGTGGGTATGCCTTTCAACCCACGCTCCCAGCCCCAGATGCTGGACATCCTGAAGTACCAGTTCGGGTTACGGTGCAGCTCTGTAGATCGTGAGACGTTGTCTCCTATGAAGCAGGAACCCATCGTGCACCACCTCATTCAGTACCGAGCAGCGGACAAGGCTATAGGCTCCTTCTACGACAACTACCTGGAGAACATGGTACCAGACCCACGCGGCAACGGGAAGGGTTGGGTGCTACACGCTAGCTTCAACCAGGTAGGCCCTCGCACTGGACGTTTCTCCTGCTCGAACCCCAACCTGCAGAATGCCGCGAACGCCACCACGTCTCACGCAGACAGACCCTTGCAGGTGCGGGGTCCGTTGGGTCCGCGGAAGGGGTACACTTGGGTTCTGTTTGACTACTCGCAGCTTGAACTGAAAGTATTCGCGGCGTTGGCTAATGAAGAGACGATGCTTACAGCTATTAGAGCTGGTAGAGATCTCCCTACGGAGTGTGCGAATAGAGCGTGGGGCGGTAAGGGTAACCCTTCTTGTTTACAGGCCGGGGCCTATGCCCTGGGGGTGAGTCTAGGCAGAGCAAACGTGATGCGAGTGCGAGCAGGTGGAGATGAAGATCTTCGGAGGCAGACATATGAATCTCTCCCAGGAAAGTCGGCAGAGGAGAAAGTAGGGTACTGGCTGAATTCGTTTGGGTGGGACATTGTAGCGGCGGAGGCGTCGCTGGGAAGCAAGACTAAGCGCACGCAGGCGAAAACCATACTTTATGAGCGTGCATATGGGGGTGGCACACGTACACTAGCGCATCTCTTGGGAGTGAGCTTGGAAGAAGCTACTGGGTTTGCAGCAGAGTATGATCGAGCGTTTCCTACCATTCCACGTTTCATAAAAGATATGAGTGTACTGGCTGAGTCTCAAGGATACGTAGTGAATGCCTACGGGAGACGGCTGTACGTAGACCCTGGGAAACCTTATAAGGGGTGTAACTACTGTATTCAATCCACCGCTGCTGACATGTTGAAAGTAGCTATGATACGAACGGCGGAGTACTTGGAGGATACAAACACAGACGGTTGTACCGTGATGACCGTGCACGATGAACTTGTGTATGAAATACGGAAGGGACAAGACACACTAGAATTGCTCTGTAGTATTCGTGACCTAATGGAGCATGTAGCAGATAAAGAGTTAGACGTCCCTATCACGGTAAAGTGCGAGAAGGCAGTGAAGAGTTGGGCTGAGAAAGAAGACGTTGAATTGCCGCGTTGAGGTGGAGATATGCACAGTAACATGGAATTCAGTTTACCTTCTTGGTGTGGTATATGCGGTAAATGGTTTATTCCTAAACAGTTGAGAGGAAAACATCATTGCTGTCTAGGAAGAACAGTTTCTATTTACTTGCTTCGGGACCCACGTACAGGAAACGTTCGGTACGTGGGGCAGTCTTTACTAGGAGAAGGGAGGCTGAGTGGGCATGTCAGAGCAGCTATAAACGGTGGTAAGTACCCTATACATTACTGGATAAGGAAGCTGTTACTTTTAGGCTTAGAGCCATTGTGGGAGCTCCAAGAAGAAGTGCTAGAAGAGGAAGACTGGGCTGGAGTAGAACAGTGGTACATAGCGGCGTATAGGGCAGCTGGGTGCAAGTTGCTTAACTGTACGGACGGTGGAGAGGGAGTTATAGGGCACAAGCATACGGAGGAAGCTAAGGCTAAGATTAGCAAGGGTTGTACAGGACTCAAAATGTCGGAAGACGCTAAGAAACGTATTTCAGAAGCGTTGACAGGTAGAGATGTTTCTGAAGAGACCCGACAGAACATGAGGGAAGCTTGGAAAACCAGACCACCTGACACCCCTGAAACATGTGCTAAGAAGTCAGCTGCACGTACAGGCACCGTGAGGTCGGATACTACCAAAGCTAAGATGTCTGCTTCACTGACAGGTAAAGTAAGAACAGAAGAGACCAAGGGTCGCATGCGAGAAGCGTGGAAAACTAGAGATCCTGGTCCGCGAGATGAGTACGGCAGGTATATAAAGGGAGAGAATGTCTCAGAAACAAAAGCCCCTGTCAGGGACTCGCATGGAAGGTTTGTAAAGAAGGAGGTGCAGTTGTAATGTATTACGTGTCTGTCTCGTACAAAATGGGTATTGACGAATGGTTGAACAACTTAGGAGCCGTTGACAAAGCCATAGAAGCATTGCTGGGTAAGTGCGAGGACGCTGGCTATGGCTTTGGGAGTCGAGACTTAGGGTGGAGGGTGGAAACTGTACCATACATTTCTCTGGGAAAACTGCTAGCTGTGTTCGAAGGCACCACGGCAGTGCTCGGACAGTTTGAAATACACTTGATGGACGCGGAAGAGCTGGAGATATACCAAGAGGAGGACGTGAAATTGTGATAGAAATCCTAGGACTGCACCGTCCCATTTCTGTGCAAAACCTGCGGAAGTTGCTGCTGATAGTTCCGGTTAAGATAAACGGAGACGTGGTGTTGTTGATACCGAACGAGGTGGACAACCTCTCTATCTGCACTGTGGGAACAGACGAGGATTTTACGCAGTGGGGGTACGTGGAATTGGGCTCAGAGCGCGTAGAGTGGTGTGACGAATGCATGAAGCAAGCGAGGAGCGTGGACCTGATATGAGTCACGAACAGTTGATGTGTGAAATCTGGAACAGTTACGTAACAGGGAACGGTGTGGCGCGGGAGGCGGTGCAGAAGTGGTTTGATGAGTTGGACAGTCAGCCTGCCTCTGCAGGGCAGCGTGCAATAATGGCGTTGTGCGCCACGGTGCTGAAGCAGCCTTGTGTGCCAGTGTTCAAGAAGGTGTCGGTGCGGGAGCAGTTGCTGGAATGTTTGAGGGTGCAGTTTCCGTCCGTGGAGTTTAGGCTGAAGTTGTTGAACATCTATGTTGGCGAAGTTAGAGCCCATTCTAGAATTGGAGGTAGTCGGGGACGGGTAGCACTGCTGCGCGTGGTGCTGTTAGAGGCTGGCGCAAATATGGGGCTGCTAGACGAATTTGAAGAGGAGGCGCTGGCTATCTAATGGAAATTATTCGCGTGTCAACATGGCCGGGGGCGGGTGGGACTTGGATAGCGCGTCAACGGGTAAACTGCGATGTGGGGTTCTACGCATTGGTGCCGATTCCAGCTGCTACGTTGGAGCAGCCTGTAACGCACAAGCCGGAGTCGGCTGGACCACAGCTGCAGCTAGATTCTCGTACGTGGTTGGTGGGGCAGGCTGCTGTAGACGCTGCACAGGCCTTAGCGCTGTTGTGCAGGGAACAGGGGCTGGCTGTGCCCCCAGAGATTCAGCGCGTGGCGGAAGCTGATGTAGAGGAGGAGGAGGTGAAGTAGTGAAGGAGCAGTGCTGGTATTTCAAGTACGGGCTGTGCCAACCGCACAAGCGGCAGTGCGAGTCATGCAGGGAGCATTTGGAAGCTGAAGTGAAGGACGCGGCAGACGTGGCGGAATTGGAAAGCGGTAGGGAGGCGGAAGTATCGAAATGAAGTTATTCTCTCTCTTCGGCGTAGATGAAAAAGGAACCTCTGGGGACCAAACATTTGGCACATGCCCCTTCTGCGGGAAGCCAAAGTTTTACGTGAAGTTAAGCACTGGCATGTGGGATTGCAAAGTTTGTGGGAAGAAGGGTAACAGATACAGTTTCATCCAAGCTGTGTGGGAACAGGCGGCGCAACGGAAAGATGCACCTTGGCTAGACCTGAGCGCAGACCGGGGTCTGAACGTAGCTGCCATGCAAGAAGCAGGACTGGTGTGGGACGGTACGCAGTGGCTAGTCCCGTCTTATAATCGCGACGGTAGTATGGTGCAGATTCAGAGGTGGGTGAAAGGTAAGTTGTGGAACGCGCCGGGGCTGCCTGTAGCTCTCTGGGGAGCAGAGCAGTTGAGTGAAGACCTGCCCGTGTACGTGACAGAAGGTGTCTGGGACGGGATAGCGTTGCGCCAGTTGGTAGACGGAGAGGTGGTGGTGGTGGCTGCCCCAGGAGCCGGGGTGTGGAAGGACGCGTGGTCCGGGTGGTTGGCAGACAAGAATGTGACGCTGGCGTACGACCATGACAGCGCTGGGTCTGCAGGGCTGGCGAAGGTACGGCAGAAGCTGGAGAGTGGGAACGGGCAAGTGCAGTGGGTGGACTGGCCTGCGGACGTGCCCGATGGGTGGGACGTGCGCGATTTCCTGGGAGTAGGAGGTGAGTGGGAAGAGTTGCAGGAGCTAGTGATGGGAGATGGCGGGGCCGGCACGGGAGGAGGTGTGATGGGAAGTGGAGTGGGAGCGGAGTGGAGCGGGAAGGTGCTGGTGTGGTCAGACGTGCAGAATGAATACACCAAGTGGCTCTTGATGAACGAGCAGCTACTAGACGCGCTACGGCTGTTGTACGCTGTGGTGTTGTCGAACCGCATACCAGGAGACCCTGTGTGGCTTTTCCTGGTAGCTCCGCCTGGGGGGTGCAAAACCGAGTTGTTGAACGCGTTCGCGGCGGTTCCAGACTGTCTCATCCGCAGCACCATCACACCCAAGGCGTTGGTGTCGGGGTTTAGAGGGCCAGACGGGAAGGACCCCAGTTTGATTCCTCAGTTGAATGGCAAGACGTTCATCCTCAAGGACTTCACCGAGATCCTGCAGCTGCCCGCTGCCATGCGGGAAGAGGTCTATGCAGTGCTGCGGGGTGCTTACGACGGGTACGTGGAACGTACGTACGGCAATGGCATCACGCGCTCGTACCATAGCCACTTCTCTTTCCTGGCAGGTGCTACCCCTCACATCGACCAAGAACGCTACGCGAACCTGGGAGAGCGCTACCTGCTGTACCGCGTACGGTACCCCGACAAAGAATGGATCACCACCACACTGGAGCGGGCCATCAGCAACGTGGGGCAAGAAGACCAGCTGCGGTCGGACCTGGCGGGTGTGGCGGGCAAGTTTCTATCCCAGGAATTCGTGGTCCCCACCATTCCCGTGGAGCTGCGACGTATGCTGGCGCAGGCCGCACAACTAGGCGCGTTGCTGCGCGGAGACGTCTCTTGGGACTTTCGCGGGGAGGTGCTGAACTATCTCCCAGAGATTGAAATGGGCACCCGCATGGCGAAGCAGCTTACCAAACTGTTGATGGGTCTGTGTCAGGTAGACGGTGTGTCGGAGGCTACGCAGGAACAGTTTGACATCCTACTGAAGGTGGTGCTGGACACCAGCTCGCCCTTCGGCGTAGAGGTGATACGAGAGTTGGTGAAGGGTGGACTGACCACACGCGACCTGGCAGACATCACAGGTATACCCTACAACACACTGCGGAAAAAGCTAGAGGATTTGGTGCTTTTGGGAGCGTTGGAGTGCAGTGTAGAGAAGACCGGACACTCCGGTCCAGCTGTGCGAAGTTACACTTTAGCGGAGTCTACAAGGGCGCAGTGGAATGCTGTTCTACTGTGAAGAAGTGTGTTGAAATCAATACCACGAACTGGGTTTGGAGTGACTTTTCAATGCAACGAACTGAATTTTGTGGTGTGGGAAGTGTGCGAAAAGTGCAATTTCAATAGAACCTAGAATCGAGGGGAGAAGAAAGAGAGGGGGGAGAAACGCAAAACGGTGGTGGGGTGGTACGGAGTTCGTGGAATTGAGAGACTTCAATAGAACTTAAAACAGTGAGGTAAGGTGGTAATCAAAGAAAGGCTTGAATGCGGGGTTGCGGCGGGAATGTGAAGGGGTGCGAGTTCTATTGAAACGATGAAAAGGCTCTATCAAGCTCAAGGGAGTGTCTGAGCGGGTAGAAAAGGCTTGAAACCAGTGTTTAAGTGGGGATTTTGCCAATAGAATGAATTTCACCTAAGGGTAAGGGTGAGAAGGCTGTTTTTCAATAAGTCTTAACGCGACTACATCTTTAAATTTTAGAGAGATACATTACCCTTAGGGGAAATCCGTTCTATCGATGAAAACAGAGGAATTAAGGCTTGATTCAGGCTCTTCTAGGCAAGTTAACTGTGTATTAGGCTTGAACAAGCCTTTGGGGATAAAGAAGGACGGTGGAGACACTGTGAGAGGTAAACGTACAAGTACCGGCGAGGAATTGTTAATAGTACTGGAAGAGTGCGGGGAGTTGTCCATCCTGGACTTGGCAGGTTTGATGCAACTGCCGTACAGCACTGTACGAGACTGGATGCAGATGTTTCTAGAAAAGGGTGCTGTTCGGAGGAGGCGGAGGAGAACGGGACACACAGGTCCGCCAGCGTGGTACTACACGTGGGTGGTGCGGGTATGCGATGTATGCGAAGGAGCCGGGTGTACAAAATGCAAAGGAAGCGGGAGGTGCTGAAGGTGGGTAGGAGGAAAAGGTTAGGATGGTGGCGGGTGCTGACCATGTTTGACATGAAGCTGTGGGTGTGGCCGTTCTACTTCTCCGTGGCAGTGCTGGGGTTATTCGTGGACGTGGAGGTGGGATGTCCGCGAGTGGTGGGGAATCCTGCCGGAGAAGAGACGCTGGTGGGAGTGTCGGTAGGGTGGTACAGTCCGTGGGGTCTGGAGTTTGGGTACCCGTGGACGCTGGGGGTGGCGCGGGAACGGCTTGAGAGAAATATGTACGTGAAGCAAATGGGTCTGACGCGTCCGTGGTGGACGGTATACTACGGACACCAGGTGAAGAAGTTTACGAAACCGCGTTGAGGAGGTAATGAAGATGAAAGTGTCAGATGAAGAGGTGCAGGGGTGGCTGAAGGTGGCGGAGGCTATACAGCCGCTAGGAAACATGGTGTTCGACGCAGGTAGAGGGGTAGAGAAATTGCAAAGTGTGCTGCAGGAGGTGCTGGACTGGAGGAATGGAGACCTGGTGCGGAAGGCGGAGGAGAAGATAACCTGCTGCGGGGAGTGGACGTGGGTACCAGGAGTGGGGCCGGAGCAGACGGGCCTTTGGGGGCGGTCTGACCAACAGGCCTTGTCTCCTCTCCATTATGCTTGTATTCAAGTCTGCGCCAAGTGCCATCGGGCTTTGCTGAAGGGCGGGCGTATGACCGGGCCGCTGGTGGACGCGAAAGCCATCAGGAATCGCTACGTACTAGGGAGTCTCACCACCGGAGTGGAACTGCTGCCGACACTTACCTGGGGTGGTGAAGCATGAATAGCGTAATGCTGGTGGTAGGGCTGGGAGTATTGCTTTGCATGGGGGTGTCTTACTGGATGGGAGTCTCTGGCAGGCTGGCTGAGAGGATTGCAGAGTTGCGCCATCAGGTGCTAGTACTGCAGTACGCTCACGACCGTCTAGCGCAGGCGGTAGACTTCGACAGCGCCGACCTGCGTAAAATCGGGGAAGACGTGCACTGGCTGTCGATAATGGACAGGTTCCCGCGCTCGCCTGCGACGCGCCGAGGTGTGCGGAAGACACCGCACAGCAAACATAGGGGGTGGTGAAAGTGGCTGATAGGTACATGCTGGTGTTTCGTCCGAGGTACCCAGAGTTGAGGTTCGCTATGCCGGTACAGTTGGACAGGGCCATGCTGGAGGGAAAGGATGCTGTAGAGAGGTTGGCTGCGGGCGAAGAGTTGGAATTGGTGGACATCACGGAGGCGCAAGTGCAGGAAGCGTTGGAACTGTGGTGGAAGGCTGGTGGTGAAGGATGCGAATAGTTCGTAGCGGACATGAACTTATCTACAGCACCCCGGCTGTGATGATATGGAAGGGGTCGAAAGACGTAATTTTGGATGTGGCGGGCGAGGGCTGTGGGTTCCTCTCTCCAGAGAAAGCGTTGGAGGTGGGGAAGGTGTTGGTAGCTGCGGCGGAGGAGATGCTGCAGTGCGTAGCACCCCCTATTCTGGGTGGGGAGTGTGCAACATGAAACTAGGCGGAAGGTGGCACTTCAATAAAGGAGGCTACCACACACGCGAGTATGCACCGGGGCTGCTGGGGAAGGTTATGCCTGTGTTTGGAGAGCCTACGGACTTTCGTGGTGTGGTAGAACTGAAGCTGGACTGTGGAATCTTACACAGCACCTGGCTGCGAGGCGACGACGGCTTTGAAGTTAAAGCTGGTTGCGATACGTTAGCGAAGTCTATGCTAGGGTGGTTTGAAAGGGTGAGCGGGATATGAAGTGGTGTAGGTTTGGGTTCCATAAGTGGGGGCAGTGGTCAGAGCCGGAGCGGTGGGTAAAGAAAGCCATACGGGAAGACGGAGAGACGCTATACACTGTGGTGGTGGAGCGACAAGAGCGACTGTGCTCGGTGTGCGGTAAAATACAACGGAGGGAGGTTGGGTAGCATGAGAGGTACGATCACAAACGTGCGGAATGGAGACGTGTGCGTAAAGTTTACGGACCCCGGCTTTTGTAAAGAAGTGTGGCTGCCGGAGATGTGTTGCCAAATTACTGACAGCATAAGAGTGGGAGACGAGATTGTAGTTTTGGTACTGCACGAGGTTGCTAGTGGGAGGCGAGGAAGATGAAAAGTGAAGTTCGGGTGACGGACAAGCGGCTGGATGCTTGGGCGTCGTGGGCTGAACAAGCCCCGTTTCTCGAAATAGCCTCGTGCCTCCGCGAACTCCAGCGCCTCCGCGCGGTCGTGGCGGGGGTGCGGGAGTGGCTTCTGTCTATCGACTCCGAGGAGGACGAACACAACAGCTACAGTGAGGCCCTGCTGGATGCCGCGAACGAGATACGCGCCATTATCGAAGGCCCCGCCCCCGCGCAGTCCCCGGAGAAAGAAGTGGAGCCGCACCATGAAGACTAAACCACCAGCACCTTTCTAAGCGCCTCCTTGGAGCACGATGCAGGGTCTGGAGGGGAGGCGGGCGGTTTAGGCGCGAAACGGTGCTAAAACTTGTCTTACGAAGTTTAACGAGGGTTAGGAGGAGGCAACGAGATGAAATTCAAAGGTCGGTGGAGACGAACGAAGTTTGGTTGGGACCGCAACTATGGCTATGGGCTGGTAGGCTGAGGGCAGTATTTTCTGGGAGATAGTTGCGGAATTTAGGATTTGATTCGCGGAGGAAGGGGAAGACTATAGTTGGTATGGCAAAGAAGACTCTACAACTAGCCGGAGAGTTGAAGGTCGTAAAGATTTCCGACTTGGTACCGTGGGAACGGAACCCGCGTGCTCATCCGGACAAACAGGTAACCAAGATCGCACACTCGCTGGAACTGCACGGACAGTATCGTCCGGTGGTAGTACAGGCGGGTAGCATGCGTATCATTACTGGGCATGGTCTGGTGCTAGCAGCGAAGAAGAAAGGGCTGGAAGAGTTAGAGGCGCGGGTGCTGAGTGTCAGTGATGCTGAAGCCGATAAAATCGGCCTCGACGATAACTCGTTGTCCATGTACTCCTTGGACAATGTACAGTTGATGGCCGAGATAGCTCTGGACTTGAAGGACACGGTGTTTCAACCGGACGCATTTCATACTGACACAGAATTGGATAAGCTAGTTTCCCAAATGCGGGAGAAGCCGGTGCGTGTAGACGAAGACGACTTGGAAGACAACTCTGGTACGGGAGCCGTAAACGAGGATGCTGTGCCGGAGTTGCTGTTTCCGTCTAACAATGACTGGGGCATTCCAACGCTAAACTCTGAACTCCAGTTAATGAATGTTGTAGCTCCCGTAGTCAAGTGGGGAGTTATTGCACGTTATAGCCGTATGACTGGTACGTATTTACTGTACACGGATGACGAAAAGTTTTTTACACTCTGGCAGAAGCCTTACCTCCTGGCGCAGTCGGGATGCGTAGGAACGGTGGAGCCGAACTTCAGTACGGGACCTTCCACGCCCCGCGCCCAGGCAGTCTGGCAGGTTTTCAAGAAGCGGTGGCTGGCGTGTTACTGGCAGAGTGTGGGGATTCGCATAGCCGTGGACCTGAATGTAGAAGCCCACGTGGCAGATATCAACCTGTTGGGGGTGCCAAAGGGCTGGCGGTCCTACGCCACTCGCGGCGGTGACCAATTCGTGAAGGAGCTGGACGGAGACTTCGAGTTTGCGTGTGAGCATGCAGGCTTGCGAACCAAAGGAACTGCCAAGGGTGCAAACGGCAGCAGCTTGCTGTTCATTGTTTACTCCGGCGGGGCTGGAACTCGCGAGTGGTGCCAGGCGCATAGCGATAAAGGCGTCATCTATGTTCCAGACCACATGACAACGAAAAACGCAGAGCGAGCTGAAGAGGCAGAAGCCGTGAAGTCTAGTAGAAAACAAAAGGTGGAGATGGAATGAACTTCATAACTGTGAACGGCAAGAAGGTTCTGCTGGGTGTGGTACTTGAGAAAACGGGCAGGCCTATTGCATATAGAATGATAAGAGGAAAAAGGGTGCCACTTTTTCCGGAAGAGCTACATCCGTCCTCACCCCCTACGAAAGACCACCCAGATGAAACTCCAGGGCTGCACGATGACAAGTACGGTAAGTACGTAACCTTGGACTTAAACAACCCAGGCACGGCAAACCTAAAGCAGACTCTGCATGAATGGGTCGTCGGTTCAAAAGCGTGGGTGGCGGCGCATCCACGGGAGTATTTAGAAGCGGTGGACAAGGAGACGCGGAAGAAAGCTCAAGACAAAAAGTGGGAGCGTATTCAGGACCTGGAATACAACGCTAGTTTAGGAGACGCTGGGGTGTTTGACCGTCTAGCCACTAAAGCTTTCTTAGAGGCGCACGCTGCATATGAAGCTGATCCTTCAAAGCAAAACGCAGCCGTTTTGGAAGCTGCTCGCCTGGAGCGGGAGATAACCGGCGATATATGCTACGACATAATGTATAGTAGGAGCCGTGACGATGAGAGGCGTGCTATACACGACCTGTGTCTTAAAGAGACATGGACGGCTCTGGAGGGATGTCCAGAAGTAGCGCAGAAGGAAGCAAATCGCTGGGGTCGAACATTGTATGTGTTTTCCTTTGCCGCCCACGATCCGGACAAATTCGAGAACAGATTTGATAATAGCCGGTATTTTCGGATGTCAGAGAATGCAGAGATGCCGCCTGACGAATGGGGTGCTCCGGCTACCTTGGTATCCGTGCACAAGCCAGAAGGAGAGCCGGATAAACTGATAGACCAAGAGATTCATGACATGCTCTTGGAGGGTTCTTGGGCAAGTCCTGAAGGTCCGCACGAGTTCGCTCAGAAAGAAGCCACTCTGACAGGACAGCCGATGTATGTGTTTCGTTACGCTACTCACGACGCTAGCACCCTGGAGCTGTCACCACCTGGTACAGGTGGTACAGAGCGTGGTTCTTATTGGAAATTGTCATACAATGATGAATTACCGGCAGATGAGTGGGGAGCTCCAGCGGTACTAGAGGCGGTATACAAGCCAGAAGGAAATATAGGCAAAGGCCTGTACACGGTAGTTGTTAACGGTAAGCAGGTTCTATTTCCAGAGAAAGGAGGTTGACAATCATGGGCAGAGGCATGGGTTCCGCAAATATGCGGGCAGCTAACTCCAGGGGGCCGGTCTTCCGCGCACGGGGTGCGGGGCATTCTATGTTCCGCGCTAACCCCCGACGGGGTGGCGTTATTGGTCCGGGATCGGGCCGTCCGTAGGTGCGGGTAGGATGGAGAGCCTGGGGCTGCGTCTCTGCAGCCCCTAAAGTTTTGGAGGGTGGTGCGCGACAGTTGAAACCAGGCGTAGCGTTGGCGAAAACTTTGAAGGCTTCGAACCTGCGGAGTGTAGCAGTGAAAGCCGGGAAGTCTGGGACCGTGGATGAGCACCCCACGCTCTCTGGAAAGGGACGCCACAGGAGTCCGGGAGGTTCGGCGGAGGAGAGCACCATAGCCAAAACAGCCTACGCAGACTACGTGGCTATGGGTCCGGCGCGCAGCTTGATGAACCTATCGAAGTATGCTAAAGACCTGGACGGTACAGCAGGTGTAGAACGTCCGTACTCTGGGGACTTGAAAACGTTGCAGAAGTGGTCTGCTAAGTTTGACTGGGTGGAGCGGGCGGAGAAGTACGACGCCGCGCAGCAATCCAAGACGTTGCGCAAGTACAGTAGCGAGCAAGACAAGATTCGCGTGCGCAACCTGAAGATCGTACAGTCTGCCATTGGCATCTCGGTGCAGGCTATCAACGACGGTACGTTCAAAGCTGACACGGCGTCGGACCTAGAGCGGTTGCTGACCCTGGAAGCCCGCCTCCTGGGAGGTAACCTGGGAGACGTTACCGCGCCGGTGGTCAACATTCAGTTGGTAGGGTCGGAGCATATCCTGCAAGCGGTGGTGGAGGTGATCCGAGAATTTGTGCCCGCTGACCTTAGAGAAGCCGCCGCCCGACGCTTCCAGTCTCTCTCCAGAGGAACTGGGAGGCTGCTGGGTAGTGGAACAGATATCGAAGTACTCGACGCCGAATATACCGAAGGTTGAGCAATTCTTCCTCGGCCCCGAGTACATGAACCTAGACGGCCACATCTGCGACGCTGTGTTAGAGTCGCTGGTGGCGGTCTTTGACCCCGACGCTCACTACCGGGAAGCGGCGTTGGACTGGGGCATAGGCGCGGGCAAGTCTTTCTTCAGCGCCTGTGCTCTAACCTACATGATTTACCGGCTGCTGGCCCTGCCAGACCCCCAGGCCTACTATGGACTGGCCCCTGGTAGTGAGATAGCTGTGGTCAACTTCTCCGTCACGGCTACTCAAGCGAAGCGGGTCGTGTTCGGTGAAGTACTAGCGCGTATGAACAACGCGCCGTGCTTCCAGCAGCCTGGCTTTGCGCGGGACGAGAAGATCAACTCGGAGCTACGCTGGCCAGAGAAGAGCATCATCCTCTTCCCAGGAAATTCACAGGCCGAGTCCGCCATCGGCTACAACGTTATCGGAGCCGTGGTGGACGAGGCTTCCTGGCTGCCCGACGTAGAGGGAACGGTGCGCGTAGCAGGGCGTACCGAAGGGTCCCGCTACGACGCGGCGGAGGAATTGTACAACGCCATCAGCAAGCGCATCTCCTCGCGTGGTAACGAATTGTGGCAGCAAGACGCCAAGTTGGTCTTCTCCTCCTCCCCCCGGTACGTGGGCGACTTCATGGAACGCAAGATGGTGGAGGCACAGGCCCATCCGGACCGTATCTATGGCAAGCGCATTGCTACGTGGGAGGGTGCGCCCAAGAAGCGGTTGAGTGGAGAGACCTTCCACGACGACGTCTGTGGAGAAGTGCCGGTGGAGTTCAAAGATGCCTTCGACCGCAATGCCACACGAGCCCGTCGAGACCTGGGCGCCCTCCCCAGTGAAGCCATTGACGGCTACTTCATGCGCAGTAAGGTGCTGGCGGTGGTGGACCATAACCGCCCCGAAGACGGGGAGTGGCAGTTGCGTCCGGACTGGCTGAAGTGTCTGAGCGTGAACTATTTCGTACACGTAGACTTGGCGCTGCGCCGGGACGCGTGCGGGATAGCGTTGGGGCACTGGGACCGTACAAGCGGTTGTGTGGTGGCGGACTGGGTGCTGCGCTTGCAGGCTGCAGACTTTGGTGGGGAGATAGACTTCGAGACCGTGCGCACCATTCTCCTGGGACTGAAACGGGACGGGTTCCGCCTGAAGCTGGTAACCTTTGACGGCTGGCAGAGTGCAGACTCTATCCAGTTGCTGAACAAGGCTGGCATCCGTACGGAGTTGCTGTCGGTGGATCGAGGTCTGGTTCCGTACGACACCCTGCTGGAACTCATTAACACCGGACACTGCCTCTTGCCGGACTTTGAATTCCTGGTAGAGGAACTGTGCGGGCTGGAGTTGATTCGGGGAGTGAAGGTCGATCACCCTCCGCGTGGGAGCAAAGATTGCAGCGACGCTCTCTGCGGTATGGTGTATAATTGCTACTCCCAGCAGCGCAACTCGGAAGGTATCAGCATGAGCGTGGACGGCCAAGAGTATGGGGCGTTGTACCAGACTTCCAAGAGTGTGGTGGAAGAGGTGGCGCGTCCGGCGGGGGTGAAGGTGGTTGAAGAGCCGCCGGAAGGTCTGCGTCCGCTGTCGGAACACGAGCAAGCTCTTGCCCAGGAAAATGAATTGCGCCGTCGCATCGCGGTAGCGCGGCAAAGAGGAGCTGGTCTGTATTAACTTCATAACGGTGAACGGAAAGCATGTTCCATTGGCTCCGGCTTCCATAGAAGCGTTGCGTGAGCACCACCAGGCTATGATGGAAGCGTACAAGACTGCTAAGGTGGTGTATGAACGTGGAGGGAAGCAGGATTACACTCCAGTAGGCAGAGCCTACGACGCAGCCAGAGACGCTTATGACGCTTTGGACACGGCTAAAGAGTTGGAGCGGAAAGATGCAGCTCAGCTTAACCCGCAGGTGAGTCTAGGAGTACGGCAAGAACAACGGGACAAGTACGCGTGGGAATATATCAACGGGTTGAAAAATCCCCAGAAGAAAGCCTACGCTAAGAAATGCCTCAAAGCGTTGCAGGAAGGGCAGCACATGCCAGACGTGCCCAGGAGTGAGTGTTCTGTGATGGTGCAACAAGCTGTTCGGCAAAACTTGGAGGGCTTGTGGAGATGAACTTCATAACGGTGAACGGTAAAACAGTTCCGCTGAACTCTGCACAACATAAGTCTTCCGTTGCAGCAGCCATTGAAAGTGTGGCCCCCTTCCATCAGTATGGCAGCAACACCAAACCAGTCCACAAGCGAGACGGCAGTGTTGTGTTTCAGATGTCTGGATGGAGTCCTTCCTCCACCGGCCATCAAGACCAGAACCGGAGTGAGACAGCTGCCAGTACTGCTGTGGAAGCGTTGCAAGCACAGTTGCCGGACTACGACGTAGAATTGAAGTGGGTGTGGGTTCGTCAAGGTAAGTCGCGAACTGGATACCGCATGCACAAGACCACTCCAGAAATAACGCTGCGTCCGAAGGTGCAATAAATGGCTACTCCCAAATGGGTAACGATAAACGGTAAGTCCGTTTTGCTCAAAGTTGTGGGTTGAACGTGGCGCTAAAGGCCGATACTAAGTTAACGGCGCTGTGCGCTGTTGTATTTTGTTTCGCGAGGAGAATCACATGCCGATTCGTCGCCATCGTCTGTACCTGTTCGCCGCTGCCCTGGCCGTTATCCTGCCGCTCGCGGGACTGGCCTACGCCTTGGCTCAAGGTCCGCAAACCTCAGCAGGCACCGTAAGCCCCGCGCTGAATTGGGCCTTTTCGCTGGTCATGTGCGTTATCAGCGCGCTCTTGGGCGTCGCGGTCATGTGGGGGACCTTCCGCGAGAGGGTCAACACGCATACCTCGGAAATCAAGGAGCTGAAGGAAAAGCAGGACGACTTCATCACTCGGCGCGAGTGTGACCTGATAGAACGGGGGAACTCCGGCGGCGGTGGGGCTGCTGCCGCTGCTGCCGCTGCTGCCCTGACCGTGGCGCAGGCAACGGAGCGACGGCAGGAAGCGGCCCATCAGGACATGATCGGAATAGTGGGCAGCCTGATACCGCTCGCCGAGGGCATTAAAGAACTGCTCACACGAAAGGACTAACCCCATGGAACTTTTAGTAGTTGTTGTAATCCTGATTCTGTTGTTCGGTGGTGGGGGCTGGTATTGGAGTCGTCGGTAACGCCATGAAATGGCTCCTGGACCGTACCACTCTCTGGACCTGGCTGCCCATAGCTCTCGCTGGAGCTATGCTGGGAGCGTTGGCTTTAACTTTGGGCAAGAATACGCTTGACTCACCAAGTGGCACGATTCGGTGCTGGTGAGCAAGCCGTCCTAAAAGGGGATGGTTAGAATGAAAAGTGATGTTATTGTTCAGCATGACGGCGAGGCCGTATGGTCCCGCTTCCAAGACGGCGATCTGGCCGGCGGAGTGAGCCGCCGGGACGAGAAGTTGTTGAGGGCCGTGGTAGATGCGCTAAATGAGGCTCTCTATCAGGCGAAGGCTCAACTAGCCTTGATGATTGAAACCTGATAGCGAATGTTGGCGCGGCCACCAGCAACGTCAATTACCCAATACCAGGTTCCTCCGTGGGGGACAGCGACCCGTGCGGGGTTGAAGCCACGGCCCGATTTGTTTTTCCACCCGCTCAATTCGTCATTCGTGACACGAAAACAGGTGTGGTGAGTCAAGCGTATTCTTGCCTAACTTTGTGGTTGACGGCGGGGAAATAAGATGCCTAGTTTCAACGAACGCTTAGCGCTACACATAACCGCCAGTGTGGCTACGATGTGGGCCGCATACGTGTTTGCGGGGTTGGCGCTGATAGCTTTACCGCAAGCCATAGCTGGAGGGCCGTTGCTGTTGGTGCAGTGGGTGTCGCAGACCTTCATTCAGTTGGTTATGCTATCTGTGATTATGGTGGGGCAGAATCTACAAGGGCAAGCCTCGGAGCAGCGAGCGGCAGCGGCTATGGCCGTGCGAGAGCAGCACCAAACCGAATTGCTGGAACACCTGGACCTACTGCTGAACCAGGTGTGTGAGGATGAGCACGCAGAGTTGGACATCTTACAGGAGAGGAGGAAACAGGATGAACTTGGGAATGCTAACGGAAGTATTGAAGTGGGCGGGAGTAGCGGCGGGGCTGTTGGTGGGTAGTGGAGTCACCGCAGCGGCCATCGTGGAGGGGTTGAAAAACATGTTGGTGAAGTTGGGCACTGCACTTCCTGGAGTGTGGGCAGGGTACCTGGCCTCGGGGCTGACGGTACTCGTGACAGCGTGGACGTTGTTCACCGCCCAGAGCTGCCCTTGGTACATTGCAGTAGCAGCTAGTGTGGTGGCGTTCTTCATGCCGCACTTCGCGTACAACAGTTACGCGTATAAGCGAGCTATGGTAAACGTCAAGCCCTTGGCGGCGCAGTACATGGTAGGGATGTCCACCCCGCCGCATGTGCATGTGATCCCGCTCCCGGCACGCTCGCACCATAAGAAGGAGAACTAAATGCTAGACGGCGACGACCTCGTAGTTGAAGACGCAAAAGCTGGATACGGTTTGCTGTTCTTGCTGTTGGTGTTATCCGCTTTGTTGCACTGGCGGAAACTTTAAGGAGGCGATTCAGATGCGAAGATGGATGCTGGCGACTCTGGTGGTATTGCTGTTGCTGGTTTGTACGAGCATGCTGTGGGCCGGGCCGGTTTACGCGCCTAGCCATAACTGGGACTGGACGCAGTCGAAGCTGCAGCTGCAGGCCACGCAGGCGGCGGGAACTCCCATGGCAGTTCCCACGGGCTTGAACTTCAGCGGTTTCTGGAAGTTCAGCGGCGGGGAACGCGACGACTTTGCCGCGAGTTGGACGGTACCCCTGGACAATGCAGACCTGTTTTACTTCTCGGCCCTGAAGTCCCTCAACAACGCCGACTATGGTTTCACCGTCGGCACGCAGGGTTCCAAGCCCCTGGGCTGGTTGTGTAAGCTGACTAAGTGGACCCCTAGCGCGCAGGTCATGGCCGTGTCGGATGCCACGACCTTGTATATCGGGCGCATGAGCCCGGACTTCAAGGACCTGTCGCAGGGTTGGGGCGGCGGGCTGTCGGTAGCAGTGCTCCAGTTGCACTAGTGGTGGTTACACCCAGAGAAGGGAGCGGCCTGAACCGCTCTCCTTCTCTTCAATTTTCTGGAGGTGGGAGAGATGGCAAACGTTGATCCGTTGCAACACGCCGCCCAATTAGCCCTCACCGGACAATGGGGTGTTTTGCCTGCGGGGGATTGGAGGCGCTTTTGGTATGAATGGGTTGTTACCGCTGGACTCGTCTGCTTACCGGACAAGGCCGCGCAGTCATTTTATGGTCCGCAGGACAGGCAAACGGACGGCAAACCCGCTTCTGATGATCTCCAGTGGTGGTCTCCCGGCTGGTATCCGGGCGGTGTCCAGACTTATGCCACTGGTCCCTTCATGTGCGCGGGGGACGAAAACACTCCGTGGGGCAGCATAATCTGGACACTTTCGGCGGGCCTGCGGATGGTGCTGGACACCGGCAACGGCGTTACCGTAGCGGACGCTCACAAGTTTGGATGCGTGACCTGGTTTGACTACTATGCTCCTGGCCCCTTCGTGGATAAGGTGACGCCGACGCAGTACGCGATCCTGCGCTACGGCTATGCCCCCGCGCATAACCCCACGTTGACGCCAATTCCGGAGGTCAAGTAAATGGGCAAGGGCGTATGGATATGGAAACTAGGACAGTGTGAGGGTGGGAACGTTGCTGCGGTTATTGCCAAAGCGCAACGCGCCGGGTTGACGCGGGTGCTGGTCAAGGTAGCCGACGGGCTTAACCCCTACAATGACACCACCAAGCTGCATGCCCTGGCCGACGGCCTCCACGCCGCAGGCATAGACTGCTGGGGGTGGGGCTGGAGTTACGGAGGTAGTGCGTCCCAGGCAGCAGCGGAGGCGAACGTAGCGGGACACCGCGTGGTAGGGTTAGGGCTGCACGGCTATGTGCTAGACGCGGAGGTCCAGTACGAGCAGTCTGGCAGCGCTGCGTGGGCCACAGCATATTGCGACCGTATCAGACAGGTGCTAGAGACCCGGCCTCTGGGGCTGACGTCTTACTGGTCCCCGGTACTACACCCAGAGATTCCCTGGCGGGCTTTTGCCCAGCACGTGGACTATTGGTGGCCGCAGGTTTACTGGTACAACCGGAATCCGTCTACCGTCTTGAAGGCTAGTATGGCAGAGCTAGCGGCCTACGGCAAGGAAGTAATACCGCTGGGAGCTGCAGACCCTGGAGACGGGTGCAATTCAGGGTTGGAGTTGGGAGCCTTTGGCTTGGCGGTAAACGCCAACCTGGCGCTGCACCACGGCGCAGACTTCTACCAGTGGAGCGACATTCCCGGCGCAAACTGGACTATTATCCGGGACTGGGTTCCGCGCACGTAAGATTCAGGATTCAACACACCCTGGAGGGGGAATACCTAAGTTATGTTTGCACTAGGTGTAGGCGTGGTAGCGTTCATGGCGGCGTTCTGTGGGGCAGTGGCGCTAGCGTTGACGGGAGCCATAGCAGTGCGCTTCCTCTCGCTAAAGGCCTACCGCCTCAGCGAGGTGTTGGTAACGTCTCTGGCGTGGGGTCTCTGCGCCGGGTGCATTGAATACTTAAGGGTGGTGTTGAGATGACCAAGTTCGTTTACCCCGACGGTTCGGTTTCAGACTCTCTCCAGAAAAGTGGCTCAGGCAAGCCTAAGTTCATTACTATTGGCGGCAAAAAGGTTCCGCTGAACACTGGCAGTGCGAGCCATGGTCCCAAGCCAGAGACTGCGGAGCACCGCGAGGCTGGCAAAAATTCCCGCCGCAACATTGCGGAGTATACGGAGCATGCGAGTAAGGAAGCTGAAGGCAACAGAGACAGAGCAGAGCAACTTCTGCAGGACCACCGCGCAGGTGGCCCATGGCTGTCCAAGGAAGACGTAAACTTTATCCAAAGATTCCACCCAGATGACGATGTCCGTGACCCCAAAGCGTTTATCACTAACGGCCCTGGCAAGTATGCTTACCGACCTGCTGGTAAGATGCGCGGTGAACCTGACACGCTCAGATCCCCTGACCCTAAGGACAATGAATTTTTCGACGACAAGCGCTAGGATTCTTGTAAGGACACCTTAGTTATGGCTTCCAACATCTGGAAAGCTCTGGACAAAGACATCTCCGTAGCACAAGCGAAAGTGCAACGGGCGGGGTCGCACACGTTGGGGTTGATTGGTACCACCCCTGACACCCCGCCCCGGCGCTCTATCGCTGTGGGCTCAGACTTTCTGGGTAAGTTGGTAAACGGGAACCCCGTACTGTGGGCCATCATCCGTACCATCCGCGAGTTCGTGTCGCAGTGCGACTGGGCCATTATCCCGAACACCAAGGACCTCAAGGCGGAGCTAGACCGCTGGCGAGACTTGGCGATGAGCGGGGTTAACCCTTACGGCCTCTCCGTAGAGTTCGAGACGGAGTTGTTGGACGCAGAGTTGCAGAAGCTCATCCGCAATGAGCTGGAGAATGTTACCACCGGGACCGACGACTTCTCCCGCCACATGGCGATTGCGCATGTTGTGACGCTCTTCGACCTCATGTCCAAGTACGTGGACCAACGGTGTGCCAAACACGTGGCGGAGGTCTCCGCACTGTTCAAGCACCCCAACAACGACAGCGAACTTTCCTGGCGTTCTTTGATGGAACGTATTGTGTCGGACCGCCTTATCTACGATGCTGGTGTCATTGTGAAAGGGCGGGCCAAAGGCCATGAAGGTGTGGTGGAGCTGTACGACCTACCCGGCCAAGAAGTACGCCGCTGGATCAATGCAGACCGCTCCACACCCCAGCCTCCAGACCCCGCTTACACCTGGGTACACCAAGGCTACAAAGTGCAGGACGGCACCTTCACCAACCCCGACCTGATTTACATCATGGGCAATCCCCAGCAGGATGGTTTTGGAATTAGTCCGGTGGAGGTAGCGCGTTTCAATGCCATAGCGCAGATGGACGGAGAACGCTTCAACTGGGACCTCATCACCCAGTACTCGGTTCCGCCTGTGGTCTTCTTCATGCCGGGGTCCTCTCCAGAAGAACGCAAACAGCTGGAGACGCAGTTCAACAACCGTGGTGTGAGTTCCATGTTCAAGGCCATGTTTGTAGGAGGTGGCGGGTTAGACGACTTCAAGCCTACCCAGTTGAAGACGGTGCTCCCCGCCGATATGCAGTTGAACCAGTGGGACACGCACCACACTGGTATCCTGTGCATGGTGCACGGTTTAGGTCCCCAGGACATTGGGTTGGTGGCGGACTACCACCGCACCACCGCTGAGACCCAGGCTGCGCTCAGCAAGGTAAAGGCGGTACGGTCTGAATGCACGTTGCTGGAAGCCTACCTGAACGGGGAGCTCGTGTGGAAGGAATTCTACAAGGATGTCTCCTTTAAGTTCCTGGGGCTGGAGAGCGAGATGGAGCCGCAGGTGCAGGCGGACATGGACCACAAGGACATCGACTCTGGTATCCTCAACCGCAACTTCCGGCGGGCACGTTTGGGCGAGCCTCCCATCCCAGGTGGCGACGTCTACACGGTGAACACTGGTATGGGCCTGGTGCCGATGGACAAGCTCTCCGAGTACACGCGGGAGCAGACTAACCCGGACCGTCCGGACAATCCCCCCGTAGACGAGACCCAGGGTGGAGCCCAACCGGGGGACGTGGACTCCGAGGGCAACCCCATGACCTACGCAGACAATCTTCTGGGAGAGGACCAGAACCCCACATACGCTTCCATCGGCAACCCGCTAGCGAAGCCGAAGGGGCAGGAGGAGCAGAAGTTTGACTCTGCGGAGGACATCGCTAAAGCCCGCGAGATGTGGAAGCGTCGCCAGGTAGAGATTGAGCGCGAACTGGAAGCCGGGAACGTAACTGCCGCGTTGAACAAGGCAGACATCTTGCGCTACAACCTACGCAAGGCCTCGGGTGTAGACGCTTCTCCCGGAGCCGCCTTCCTGCAGGCGCAGTTGCAGTGGGCCGCGAAGGTGGTCGAGACGGTTTACAACGAATTAGACGACACCTCCAAGGAGCTGCTAGAACCATGACACGTTTCGTAAATTCACACGGCAAGGTGCTCGCTTACAGCACTGAACCCAGAACCAAGAATGTACACCAACGTTGGAACAGTATGGGGCCAGACGAGCAGAAGAAACACGGTACCGACTGGCACCAGGGTTTGCTGGATAAACTCACCGGCGAAACCCAGCAGAGCGGTGGTGCAAAACACCCCGCTACTACCCACCTACAGGCTGCTGGGCAGTCCGTGCAGAAGATGCGGGCTGCCATTGAACGCCGAAAGGCAGCTCGGGTAGAATTGGACGCGGCGTATGAAGCGGAAAACGACGCTGTGTCTGAAGCCAACGACCACTTGTCTAGTGCAGAGCGCGCACTGCGAGGAGAAAAGTAGCTATGAGCGACAAACTCAAGTTCATCACCGTAGGCGGGAAGAACATCGATTTCGAGAAGCTAGCGATTACCTCGACCCCAGCTTCAGGCGGGGATGCCCCGGTCCTGCCGAAAACCAGCCACATGGGAAAGCCTCAAGGCAAGTGCAAGAAGTGTGGCCGCCCTTTGCAAAAGGGTGTGTGTCCGATGTGCGCTGAAAAGGCCGACACGTCCTACGGCTTGTCTAAGGCGGACCAGCCTAAGTTCATTACTGTGGGTGGGAAAACGATTCCGCTGAAACCTAGCGAACACCGTGCTGCAATGAAACAGTTCAAAGAGAAGCAGCGTAGTGCGATTGAGTTCTTGCGTGATGCTGAAGACTGGGATAATCCAGAAGCACAAGCTGCTCTGGACCACCTTCAGAGCATCGGTTGGACCGCAGATAAACTGCTGGAGCTGACGAAGGAGAAGCGGCGTTAAGTATAAATACACGCTTAAAGGACTAGCACATGCCCTCCCACTCCATCACAGTCAACGGCAAGGACATCTCCAAAGCCTTCGCGAACCCTTTCGTGGACAGGGACCCTTCTACCGGACCGCTCACTCCCAGAGAATTGGAACGGGCTATGCGGCAGGCGTTGGCTATGGAGCAGGAAGCCATTGCCACGTACGAGGCTATAGCCGAGAACTGTGCAGACCCCAATGTGCGCGAACGGTTGCTGTCTATCGCACGTGAAGAGAAGGTGCACACCGGAGAGTTGGAAGCGTTGCTGCAGCACCTAGACCCGCAGGAAGCTGCTGCGCACTCTGAGGGGCAGGCCGAGGCATGAAGTTTATCACGGTGAACGGCAAGCGGGTTCCGGTGCGGGCTAAACCTACTGCGCAGCACGAATGGTTCCGCTTGCACTACAAAGATGCGAAGGGTAAGTGGCAGGAAGACCCCCTAACGTTCTACTCCCGCGCAGACGCAGAGCGCGGTGCAGAGTGGAAGGGTGCGAAGGAATATAAGTTGGTGCCACATGAGCCAAACTAAATTCATAACCGTAGACGGCAGGAAGGTGCCGCTGACTCCGCACACCGCTGGTACACCTAAAGCAGAAGACAAGATAGCTGCTTACCTGGAAGAGTTGGGGTGGACAGAAGTCCCACTTACACAGCAAGGGGTGGCGGCGGCAGTCGTAGACGCAGAAGAGTGGAGTGGATACGCTCCAGTAATGTCTCCTAGCGGGAAGGTTTACGCTTACGATAATGATCAGTGGGATCCTGTGCACAACGACTTGATGGTAAGTTTGAAAGGTGCTGGGTTACTAGATCCGGTTCCAGAAGAAGAAACTTTACGGCTAAACCGAGTAGGATGTAATGTCAATCTGTCCTCTTTTCTACGTCAGGGTTGGGTGCGTTTAGCTTCGCCTACAGCTTTTCATGTATACAGTTTAAACCCGTCAACACTGAAGCATTTAGACCGTTTAATTGCTCTGCTTCCTCGAGGGGGTGCAGACCCTACTATCTCTTTAGGAGTAATTGACCCTCACTACGAAAATTCATTTGCTTACTCAGAGTGGGCAGAAGCGGGAGGGCTAGGCCGTGCCATTCAGGAACAGCGCCGTCTTCCTGAATCTATGCGCAAAGCCGACAAACCCCAGAAATGGGTTACGGTGAACGGCAAAAAGATCCCTATAGGGCCTAAGGCAGCCCCTGCAGGCACCTCTGTAGCGGGCGCTAATGGGCCTAAGGGGCCTCCGCCCACTGCTTTGCCCCCAACCGCCCCAGTTTCGGTTCCTCCCAGGAAACTGGTGGGAGGAAAGTGGGTTATGGCGGAGAAGGCGAAGCCGGGGGAGCAACCTACACCTACACCTGCTGTTACAAAGTTGAAGAATCCTAAACCTCTCCGTGAGATAGATGGTGTAACAGTGAGGCTGCGCGGCATGTACGCATCTTACACTACTCCGTACTTACAAACTCTGTATCAAGGTGCTGTGGCGCGGAAAGAAATTGACCCTCAAAAGTACAGTATCCGACAATGGCTCAACTTGCACGGTGCACTAGACTCTCCAGTTAATGGTGTACCCAAGGATGACACCGTCAAATTCGTTTCTCTGGATGGAACGTTGCTGAAGCGTTCTGGAGACAAACCCCTAGGGTTCTTTACCGGCCCTGGGGGTAAGAAAATTCCGATTACACCAAATGCTGCAGCAAAGCCTGCCAAGTTGAAAGAAAAGCCAGTAAGCCAGACGATTGATATGCCTACGTCTGACATAAGTGGAGAGTTAGGTACTTCACAGGACATGGAAGTTGAAGTAACACGATTATACGGTCTTTTAGATGACCCTAACGTAGAACCAGCTGTACTGAAGAACCTCGTTTGTCATAAAATAGCTGAACGGTTAGACCCGGCAGATCCTGACATTATAGCCTGGGTAAAATCACCGCTAGGTAAAGAAATTAAGGAGTTCTTCGATCACACCCCTCTAGACGAGGATCCGGTATATGCTGCCGTTAACATGTGGGTGTGCGAGTGGGCATACTCTACCAATAAGACTCCAAGGTCAGTCATGACTCAAATAGCTATTACCCGTGAGTTTGGGTTAAAGAATCCTGAGATGGCTTACATGAATCCTGCTATTCTGAGAGCGTCCGTAAAAAGGTTAGATGCAGGAAATGGGGCTGTAGGAAGAGCCGTACAAAAATTTGTACGTGCTCAGTACGAGGAAACACAAGCTTGGTTTGCCCAACAAGGCATATCAGAAGTGACTGCTTATAGGGGTGTCTGTATGAATCCTACAAGTGCTGAGAAGAAAAACTGGGACAAAGAAGAAAAGTTACCGTACACTCTACAACCTTTATCTTCATTTAGTGCAGACCCTATAACAGCTGCCTCTTTTGCAGCTCACGGAGGAATGGGCAACTACCCAGGAGGCGGTCAGAAAGAGATACGTTACAGACAGTTACTTGCTGCTAAAATACCTGTAGCACGTATTTTTTCTACGCCACTTACTGGGGTGGGATGTAAAAAGGAAGCAGAGCTTACGGTTCTAGCTTCGGACTCTCCAGCAAAGCTACCTACATTAAGGTACACTAGCCCTACGTTTAATGTTCCGGCTTTCCTAGACACTGAAACGAGAAAAAGTATCCCTGGTGGAACCCAGTCATCTATTCTTCAAGCTTTGTCAGGAATTAAATGAACATACCTTACAATCTTGACGCCAATACTCTAAACGCAGACTGGACCAAGACCTCTTGGGACTTACCCTACCACACGGTCCAAGAGCTAGAAGCTTGGCTGGGTACGCCTGAGCGCATATCCCACTTCAAGACTTTGCCAGTCTATAAATTCAATGTAAACAAACCCGGCATGGAGTGGTTGAAAGAACTAGGTAATGATGACACCGCCGTCAAATTCGTTTCTCTGGATGGAACCTTGTTGAAGCGTTCTGGGGACAAACCCATCCGGTGGATTACACTGCCGAGTGGTGCAAAAATACCAATTGAATTGCACAGAGGGTCTGTAAGCGTGCGACAACTACGTTCAACTGGAGCAGTTGACAATACAAACGGCGCGTACTTAAGTTGGAGAGACAGTGTACCACCTTCCTGGGAAGAGATACGAAGAAATTTAGATGCTTACGGTCCTTCAGAAACGCTACCGCTTAAGTCTACTAACTGGGTGCTGCCTACTGGCGAGCGTATACGAGGTGGGGGAGTTGGGGTACACATTCCTACAGCTCTAACCGCACTGGGTGTTCTGTCAACAGTTAACGAGTCATTGTCACGACGGCAAGAAGAGTCTTTGACACTAGCATATAAACTTGCAGGCGGAAGCAACGACGTAATACGTACGTGCGAGAAAGCCGGTATGATACGCAGCGGTGGTGGCATGGCATTTGAATGTTACCTTCCAGTGGTGTCAAAGAAATTGTTAACAACCTTGATAGACGAAAGTTTTGCAACTTTTGGGGGTACCGTTCCGCTTGACTTGTGGGGCGCAAAACAAAGTGAAGACCTTCACATTCGTGTCACACAAGAAGACTGGGCTGAAGTTAACGGCGACTTAGACAGGCTTATTGCAACTTACAAACGAGAAGTTCGTGCTGGTATTCAGAAAGTAGGAGAGGTGCAATTCATTTGTCTTCCACTCTCCTAGCTAAAGTTTCACAAGCAGAGCTAGACCGCTTGCAGCAGTCTATAGCAGGTGCGGCGGAACACGTCTCTGTCCCAGAGAATTTGAACGCTGTGATATACCGGGAACGCATGCAGTCCTACTTGCTGGAGGGAATGAGACGTGCCCAGTTGCAAGGCCTAGGACGTACTCGCTTGCGGCAAGCTGTAACGGACTTGGTATATGAGGCGCAGACACACTTCCTACCCGACACCATGTTTCTGGCGTACCAGGTAGACTGGCAGACTAAGTTCCAAGGACTGTTCGCACAGTATGAGCAAGACCGTGTAGACTTCGGCCAGTTGCGGTCTGCAGCACGTCATATGCTAGCCCAAGGCTACCGCACCAGTTTCCAGTTAGGGAAAACATTTCCTGGAACACAGCAACTTCCGGATTTGACTGCGGCAGATACGGGAAGAATAAGTATAGAACTGAATGCGGAGTACGGCTTCCTAGACGGACTGCTAGAGGAAGCGCGTCGCCGACACGAAGTTACAGATACACCGTTCGGTTTGTACATTGCAAATCGAGCTAGGTTGTACGCCGAAGCCTTGCGCAGTTTGTTCTACTACGGACAGCTAGCGCAGCACGCTTCGACAGACCCGGTGTGGTGGGTGCTAGTAGAACTGGCCGACCACTGCTCGGTTTGTCCAGAACTAGCGGCGGGGTCGCCTTACACTGTGGCAACTCTGCCGACCGTTCCGTCCAGGGGTGACACCCCTTGTTTAGGAAATTGCAAATGCTTTCTCGACTTTGACTCTAAGGAGTGAGTGACATGGCAGATGTATGGCCTCCGGCACATTTGAGTATGGCAGCTTCCGCAGTGAGACAGGAACAAAGCCTGGTAGACGGGCTGCAGGTTATTGCAGACACCTCTATCAGCGACCGTGGTGGTACGCCTGCAAACTTCAATGACATCACCGACATCGTAGAGGCTTCCGAGGAAGCAGACTGCACGGCTGCTATGGAAGCCCAGCAGGACGCTAACGAGGCTGCGGCAGCGTAAAGATGGAACTGCTAACAGGAGCTGGGTGGGTGCGTATGACGCCAGAGGAAGCAAACAAGCTTCTGACAGTGCAACGCGTGGTGAAAAATGCTATAGCCCAGCTCCCGAGGCCGTTGACAGAAGCAGACGTTCGCAGGGTATGTCGGGACGAGTACAGGAGGCTGAGAGCGCAAGATGGGTCGCAAGTTTCTGGGAGCAGAACTGAAGTCCGCACCCGTACCACACCGGAGTAATCCGAACGTGGTGTCGGTGGAAGCGGAAGGGTTCAAAGCCGACGTCCACAAAGACGCACTGCACGCGGGCAGTTCTGGCACCAGATGCGCGCTGCGTATACCAGACCTGTCTCACATAGACTGGTCCAAGCGAGAGCAAAACTGACGGAGGAGGAGAGCAGAGATGAAAATGTTCATTCAGTGTCCGGCGTGTAACAGAGAAATTGGAGTGCCAGGTCAGACTGCACCCGTGAACTGCGGGTGGTGCATGAGTGTGTTGTCGTATAACTTCGAGAAGAAAGAGTGGAAGGTAGACATCGAGGGTCCGTGGGAGCGTGTCCAAGCCGCTCGAGAGGGTGTACCCCAACCTATCGGACAGCCTGCCTTTCGGAACCAGCAGGAGCGCAACCAGGCAGAGGCGGAGCAGAAGCAGCGGGAGCTGGCTGTTACGACTGAAACGGTTTCTCTCCCAGAGAATGCTGTTCCGGCAGAAACATACTTAGAGGAAGTGGCGCAAGACGCTGAGATGGACACGGCTGAGGCCGAAACCGAAGTTACGGTTGACCTGCACGACGGTCTGAAGGTATCTGAACTGGCGAAGCAGCTGGGGGTCAAGTCTGGTGTCGTGGTTAACGCAGGAAAGGTAGCCGGAATCAAGCTGATTGCGGCTAGCAAGTTGACCGTGAAGCAGGCTACGACAGTGCTAAACGTTCTGAGTCCGGTGGAGTAGCACAAAACAGGAGCTGACGAACATGCCTGATATTCCTGAAGTCTTTCCGGTGCAGATGGACACGGAAGATACCTTCCACATGCACTTTGACATTACGAAGGTAGACCCGGTCCTGCGCCAGGTGACGGGTCGCGCTACGGCCCAGCAGCTGGACAAACAGGCAGACGTGGTGGACTACGAAGGGTCGAAGGAAGCCTTTGGTGCGTGGGCAGGTAACATCCGCGAGATGCACCAGCCCAAGGCCGTGGGCAAGGCGGTCAACATTGTCTACGACGACCCCACGCAGAGCGTGTTCGTAACGTCCCACATATCTGCAGGTGCCCAAGACACCTGGGAGAAGATCCTGGACGGCACTCTCACGGGTTACTCCATCGGGGGTAAGACCAAGCAGGTGGAGAAGGGCGAGATCGACGGCAAGCCATGTCGCAGAGTGCTGAAGTACGATCTGTCCGAGTTGTCTCTGGTGGACAGTCCTGCCCTCCACACTGCCACCTTTACGCTCATCAAGTCTGAACAGGGGGTGTTGTCGCAGACGGACGTGGTAGAGGACCCTACCGCTTCCACCAACACCCCTGCCGACTTGCCGGGGGGAGCCGCGCCTCCTCCCACGCAGAAGTCTGACGCCCCTGCTCCGGCTCCCTCCCCGGTGCAGGCTGCTCCTTCAGCGTCTCCAGCCCTCCCCCCGGCAAGCTCTTCCTTGGAAGAGCCCATTCTTCGCTCAGACCCGCCTGTTTCTGGGGATGACTTGAATAAGGCAGACGGCATCGACTGGGACTCTGCCAGACCGTTGAGCAAGGGAGACAAACCTAAGTTCATTACCGTAGGCGGGAAGGCAGTGCCTATTTCGCATACGCCCAAAGCGCAGCGAGAGTGCAAAAAGTGCGGTCGGAAAGACGTGTCGCTGTCGCGCAATAATGTATGCGCTGAGTGCAAGAGGTGGGAGAACTTGAACCGTAAGTCCGACACCCCCACCGACCTCTTCAAGTGGGACACGGCCCGCCCCATAGAGCTGGAACAGCCGGTGAACTTCGTGAAGGCGGACGGTGAGAAGGTGCACTTCATCACCGGCAAGAACGGGAAGAAGATTCCGCTGCGGTGGGGCGGGCACGTCGGTCACCCAGACATGCCAGAACCAGACACCGACGCTCCTGACGAAAAGTCTGCTGCCATAGAAGAGGCTCGCGACATGCTGGACGAGTACGAAGAGACTCTGACAGCTGCTCTGGAACTAGGCCGCGCTCTTAGCATCCATCTCAACAACCACTCTCTGGGAGAGAACGGAATGGCCAGCGCTCGGCTAGACGGCTATGCTTTGGAGCACATTCAGGGCATGGTGGACGATGAGAACCAGATGGGCAGTGCAATTTCCATTCGCAACGAACTGGACGAGCAAGAGCAGCGCGGAGATGAAGACGAGGACTAAATGGACCCTATCAGCACAAGTAACATTTCAATGGTTCCGGTGGAAGGTCTGAAGCTAGTGCGGCAAGACCTAGCACCGAGGGTGTGCCCGAAGTGCGGGAGACGTTTGACTCGAAGTGGAAAATGCCTGGCCTGTAAATGGACCCGGCGAAACAGCGACCTTAAGGAGGTCAACAAAATGTCCGACCAGTATGCAATCGTGAAGATGACCGACTTGGAAGAGGTTGACGCTGGGGACTCGACCCGTATCGTAGTGAAGGCGGGTGCTACCGTGGCCGTGATGGATATCGGCGGCGTGGAAGACTCGCAGGGTGTGGCCCAGGCGTTTGACAAGATGGCAGATCTCGTCCAGGAGACGGACCTGCGCAAGTACGACGACTCTGACCCGGAGGTTGCCGAAGAGTTGGTAGCCAAGGCGTTGGAGCCGTTCATGACCGAGTTCAACAAGATGTCGGAGACGGTCGGGAAGTTGGCGAACCAGCCTCGTCAGCGTCCGGCCCCGCAGCTGGTAGAGAGTCCCATGGCAAAATTCGAAACGGACAACGCAGAACAAGACACGCACAAAGACCTCTACGCAGCTATCGTCGGGAAGGCGGATGCCACCCACCAGGAAGCTACCGCGACTGTCATGTCGTGGGTGCAGAATGGCGAGCTGGACAAGGACCTGCACAAGCGCGCACTGCAGCAGAAGTTGGTAGACGTGAACCTGATGCAGAAGCTGCCGGGTGGTGGCGGTCTCGCGCCTGTGATTCAGCCTGCGGCCCCTACGAGCTAGTGGCGCAGGTGCAGTAACACACTAAGAACAAGGAGGCATTTGACATGCCTAGTGCCAATACGGGAGTTTTGTCTCCCGGTGAGATTCAGCGGTCGTTTGAAACGTTCCAGCAGCAGCTGGAGAAGGCTATCTCCACGACGTCTGTCACGGGTCTGCAGCTGTACCGGCAGGACCTGCAGCAGGAGATGGCTATGGAAGTTCCGGTAGACACCCCGCTCCGCAACCGCATCCGGCGGGTACCGGGACAGGGCGGCGCGCACGAGTGGTACCGCCTGGAGCCTACGTTGTACGCCGAGGGTAAGTTCATCGGCGGGGGTCCTGCTACGGGGTTCTTCGCTCCGGGCGCTCTCCCCACGTTCGTGCAGCCGACGTACCAGCACCTGTCTGCGCCGTACCGCTTGGTCGGGGACATGGTCTCCGTCACGTGGCACGACCAGCGGGCCGGACGTTCGTATGACGACCTGCGGGCCAACCAGCTCCGCGTGAAGATGATTAACGTCACCCTCATGGAGGAGTGGGCCATCCTCAACGGTAACTCGCAGACTAACCCGCTGCAGTTTGACGGGCTGGACATGCAGATTACCAACACGTTGGACTACACCAACATCGCGGCTTACCCCGAAGAGATCACGCAGGCTACGGACGCAGACTACACTGCGGCCCAGCCCTTCAAGCTCTTCGAGTACGTAGGCGCGGCGTGCGGGCGTATCTCCACCAATGGTGGGCAGGCTCGCATGGTAGTCCTGTCCTACAAGACGTGGGGCAAGCTCAACCGCGTCCTGTTCCAGCACCAGGTTCGTATCGCCCAGGGTCTGGGTGGTATGGTCCCGATGACCGGGGTAGGCGGCGGTGTCTCCTTCACCACCTTCGACTTCGGTTGGGGTGAAGTGGACCTCATCAAGTCCCGTTACGTTCCGGACTACTCGTACGGCAGCTCCATCTTCGTGCTGGACGACCGTTCGCTGGACAACGTGAACAACGGCAACGTTATCCAGATGGCCGACCTGGATCCGCTGGGCGCGGTGGACCTGGGGCTCATCTCCACCAGCAACCAGACTGTCATCTACGAGGACACGCTGCTGATGGTGACGTGTCCCGCATTTCAATACAAGATCACTCGTGTTATGTAAGCGGGTATCAACCTGGGGAGAGGGGTGCAGCAGTGTACCTCTCTCCCTCACTCAGCAACGGTGCTAGGGAGCTTGGACCGCTCTCCTCCAAGTTCCCTAGCCATCCTCCTCTTTCCAGAGAAAGGCACATGCGACTCTACTGCAAGTATCCAAACTCGCCGGTGCTACTCCCTGGAGATATCTCCCTCCGCCACTACGAACCAGGGTGGCACCACTTCAGTCGCGAGGAACTCCCCTACGTTTTCATGCACAACCACCTGGGGGATAATTGGCGCCGTCCCCAGCCCGACGAGTTGGCAGACGGGGACACTCTCCTGCTAGTGCGTGACGGCGGAATTGGAGACCTCGTACTCATGACACCGCTCATCCGCGAGTCTGCGGAGCGCGGTCTAGAAGTTCACGTAGCGTGTGTGAGTGGATTCCAGTCTGTACTGTGGGGCAACCCGCACATTGCTGCCATACATACCTGGGACGGTGGCGGTCACCCCAGCTTTGACCCTCAATGCTACGACTATCTGGTAGACCTTATCTTTGCCGTAGACTCGTATGCAACAGAATACGACCGTACTACTCCACGGGTAGACCGCTTCGGCGATATTGTGTGGGGACACCCACCTACAGACAAGCATACGGAGCTGTACCAAGAACCAGAAGCTCAAGCCCGTGCCGATGAACTCCTGCACTCTCTGGGAGATAAACCTTTCATAGTCATGTGCTCCAGCTCCTGGGCAAACAACCTGCGACGCTGGGACCCTAGCTATTGGCCGGAGTTCGCTACTCTGTCCCAGAAAAAGGGCTACGCCGTAGTGTTGCTAGGGCAACTGGACTCGCGGGAGCAAGCGCCTACGGCAGAGTTAGACTTGCGGGGGCAAACTACCTTGCAGGAGTGCACGGGGGTGTTGCGCCGAGCTACTGGTATTGTGAGCCCAGACACAGGTACACTGCACTTGGCCGCAGCTTGTGGGACGCCTACGGTGGGTCTGTTCGGACCTAGTGACCCTAAATTGATTACCTGCTACTACCCAGAAAATCTGAAGGTACTCTCCGCCAACAAAGAAGTTGGCTGTCCGCCCTGTTTGCAACATAATGGGGATTGTAGTAAATGTATGACCGCTCTAAGACCAGCCCAGGTGTGGGAGGCTCTAGAGCAAACCATGTCCCGTAAAGGAGCTGACGTTTCATGTTCAACCGCCGTCGCGGTTTCACCCTGATAGAGTTGCTGGTGGTTATTGCCATCATCGCCATTCTTGCTGCCATTTTGTTTCCGGTGTTTGCGCGGGTCAAGGCGAGGGCCATTCAGAACTCGTGCCTGAGCAACCTCAAGCAGATTGGTTTGGCGTTTTCCATGTACGCCACCGACCATGACAGCAAGCTGCCGGACCCTGGCCCTGGCAACTCTACCTCGCCTGCTGACTTGAATGTGTGGCCGTGGCGTGACGCTATCCGCCACGATCTCAACAACGATAACCTGCTCGTATGTCCGGGCAATCCCTTTGGTTGGGGCACCAGTGCGGCCTCGGGGATGTGGGGCACCTACGGAATGAACATTAATATCGGTAGCTGGACGAATACGGCTACCATCAATAACTCCTCGGAACTGCTGGAGGCCTGCGATAGCGGGGCACTCCCCTTCGTGGATTACAACTTGGACCGCCAACAGTGGGACTCGGTGTATGACGGTTTCCGGGGACCCCCCTATGTCTACTTCCCGCCCGTGCCCAAGGGCGTTCACCGGGGTACCTTCAACGCTACCACGGGGATGTATGACAGCGGCCTGTGCAACGTTCTCTTCGTGGATGGTCACGTCAAGGCCCGAGACGGCGCAGAGCTTTCCATGCGCGAGTCGGTGACGCCGCTGGTGCCGACCGGGACGACCGCTGCCATGTACAGGTTGTGGGCCGGGGTGAACTAGAATGCGGATTCATACCCGCATAAACGTAACCCCCACTGGGCTGGACCCGCGCCGTTGCAGCACCATAGGAAATCTATGGACGGCGCGGGTCAACCATCGCTTCGCGCAGGCGTTGGGGGGCACCTTCATAGTTCAGTTCGAGGACCTGCTGGCCGTGAATCAGTCGGTGGCCTATCACAACGACCGGCAGCCCTACATGGACGCGATCCTCGCGCAGTTCGCCCACTACGGAATCGTGCCGTCATCTCCAGAAACTTTGGCCGCGTTCGGTATCAAGCCGGAGTGCGGGGTCATGCGAGGCAGTGATTACAAGCAGGTCGTGGACTTCGCTTGGGATCGCTTGCCATGGAAAGAGAAGTTAGGGGACTGGCCCCCACTGTGGGTGGAAGGCAGCCGGGCCAGTGGGGACGCTCTTTCCTATGACACCTCTGGAGGTCTGCACCCTTACCTCATCACGGAGCGGGTAGTGCTGGACGCAATTTCCGGTAGGACGGACTTCGCCAACGGCGAAGACTGCCTTACGACCCGTGACCTATATGCAGCGATTGCTTTGTTGCTGGAGGTTCCAGTAGCTAAACAGTGGACAGTTCCGCTACTTCTCAAGACAGACGGGCACAAAATCGCGGTGAGTGACGACAGCCCGGAGAACCCGTATTTCCTCACCCATGCGATGGACGCCGGGGTAACGCAGGCCGAAATGTGGGGCTATTTGCAGGCAACGGCAATTCGACCCGGCTGTAACTTCATGCAGTGCGACATGATTAGCCTCACAGAACCCGACTTCCTACCCCAGCCTATCATAGAAGATGCACACTGGTGCAAGTTTTTGAAGGCTAACTCAAAGAAACGGAGTCTGATGATAGATGAACTTTAATCTCGCTAAGATAGGGATGGTTCTTATGGCAGTGCTGTCAACAGCAAAGGTAATGGCCGTGGGTCCCTTGGTTATTCAGGTTCCGGCAGTTACGGAGCAGCGCTACGACTGGAACTCGGTGCGACCGGGCGGGGAGGAACACCCTACTTTTCTTGGGCGAGGTTGCCGAGGGGAGTGGGTTCCAGTTTCTTTTGTGGCTCTAACCCCAGGAGGTTTACACAACCTTATGGTGAAGGTGAACCTGCCGGGTTTCGAGACGGACGTGAAGTGGGTCAAGTGGACATGGGTTTCGGGTCAATATTCGCAGGACAATCGGCACCCGGCTTGGTGCCCACTTTGGCTCGTCCACGACTTCGATCTGGTGCAGGTGGACCGGGACACTCCCGGACCCGTCAAACACAGGCCGTTGGTGGACGACTCTCCGACGCTTAAACCGATGAACCTCCCTGCGGAGTACCTGGGCTACAATCAGCAGGTGTGGCTTGACGTTCACGTACTCCCGACTACTCCGGTGGGTGAACACCTCGGCACGGTTACGATCACCAGCGACGAGACGCCGCCCGTGGTCGTGCCGCTCAAGTTCTACGTGTGGCCCTTCGAGTTGGTCAAGCCGAGAATTGAATACGCAGTCTGCTACCGGGCTACGATTCAGATAGCTGAACCGGACGCGACGTGCAGTGATGTACTCAAGACCCTTAGCCAAGCCAAAGCCGATTTCAAAGATATGGTACGTCACGGTTGCACGAACGCTGTAAGCTACGAACCCTGTGGTAAGGGGATGGCCCTGGCTTTCGGGGCACGACGGGCAGCAGGCATGAGCAACGAGCGGTACATCACCTGTGGCGGCTACCAGGGCATGGGACCGTACAAAGAGTATGATGCCCAGTGGGGTGTCAAGGAGAACTACGTTTACGGCCCTAACGAGAACAGCAAAGACGCTGACTGGGCAGCTCTCACTGCGCCGTGGCGCGAGAGCCAGAAGCAAGGAGCGAAGGTGTGGGGCTGGATAAACTCCGTGGGATGGCTGGACCGCGTGGGGGCCAGCGTGGACATGGCTGTGACGAACTGGCCTCCAAGTGTGGACGTGGCGGCAGTTGTCAAGGCGGCACATAAGCGTGGGATACTGATGTATGCTTACGGCCAGCCGCAAACGGGCGGGCTGCACCCTGTAGATTATAGGCGTAATGACGGTGTCCGTCTTTGGGCTTTTGGTTTTGACGGTGTTATTCCTTACGCCTACCAACATACTTTCCCAGATGGGGGAGACGCTTGGGATGACTTCGCCGTTACCACGCAGGTCCCGCGTGACATCTACCGCAGCCACAACTTCACCTACCCGGCTCTGCACGGCCCAGTAGCTACCCTTTCTTGGGAAGGCTATGCTGCTGCTACTGTAGATACCCGCTACCTCACAACGTTGGAACAGTATGCCAGTCACCCTCAAGTTGCGGCTTTCCTCGCGCAATGCAAGGCTGAGGCCGACACCATTGACTTGGACGCTATGCGTCAGCGGGCCGCGCAGTTGATTGTGGAATGCGAGGGGTAGCGTGCTCCCTGTTTACCAGATGCAAAACCAGGTGGCACCTTTGGACGCACGTTGCTGCGGGCGGGTGCTCTTTCCGCGCCTACCCCGCAGCCCCAATTACGCGCCTGAACCAGGGGAGTATCTGGAAGCGGTGGGAGACTGGGAAGTTCTGCGCTCAGTCCTATCTCCAGGAGATGTTGTGTGGGTCCCGCTGTACACCGGAGACGTAGAAGACCCTAGCGACTGGCCTCCTACTAAACTAGAGGACTACGAGACCCACATGGAGCTGGTACGTTTCCTGGGAGTGAATGTGAAGGGAATTCTGACCGGCAACCACGGGCCAGAGTTGTCCTACAAGCACCAGGGTTGGCATGCTACAACGAATGTACGTAGAATGAAAAGTTTTGTGGAGGCTACCGCCTCTGTACTGCAGGCAGCTGGCACCCGTCCGGTGTACGGCACCATTGACTGGGACCTGCTGCACGACGTGCACAGCATGCAAGAGCTAGCCGCTACAATTCAAAAGTTTGGTGGGTGGCAGATCTGCTTCACCGGCTTTACACTGGTGCCAGACACCTATATGCAGTCCAAGGTCAAACACTTCCAGGGAGAGCAGCTGCGCGAGCTGGAAAAATTGGGTGGACCCCGGCGATTAAGGGAATACTTATCTAAGTACGAGGTATGGTCAGGCGTAGGAGGCGCGGCAGGTTTGGATATGAACCCGCCGTTGCTAGAGGCGTTTGGATACAAAGCAGGAATGGTGGCGCTATGAGTGATACACCAGACAACCTGTGTGCTGTGGGAGACGTGGAGCGAGCACTCATGGGAGTGCCGCTCAACGTGTACAAAGACTTTCTGGCTACCCAGTCTACGTCTTTTGAAGCCATGTTCAACGAGTCGTGGTACCCAGAAGCTGAGGCCTTCGTGCAGACCTACACCCACTTTACGTGGAAAGCCGTGACGGAGACACGGTGGTACCAAGGCAACATGAAGAGCCAGTTGCCGCTGGGTGTGTATCCAATACGCAGTGTTAGCAATTGCTGTATTCACTTGCTGCCACAAACTATTTGGTACAAGTTCCACGAGGCTGCCAATATCAATACGGTAGATTCGCGGGGCGTGCAGATTGCTGAGCCCTATTCCAAGGCTCCAGACTACGAAGCTGCAGACCTGTGGGTAGACTGCCGAGACGGTATTCTGGAAATTCCACCTACCATCAAGTATCTGCAAATGCAGAACTACTTGCCGGGATGGAATTACCTATGGCTCTATGTAACAGACACGGAGAATATTGAAATCACGATGGAGTACGGCTACGATGACACGTCCCGGCCTGAAGCCATAAAGCGCAGCTGTGCTAACTTGTGTGCACTCATGGTACTGGCTTCACTGGACAGCGTGCTGACAGGAGGCCAGTCTTCCTGGGCGATAGGAGATGAGCGTAGAACGTGGGGGCGAGGTGCCCGTACGACCGGGAGAACTCCAGACGAGTTCGCGGCGTTCTCCTACGAGGGCATGTACTCCACTCTGGCGCACCGTTTGCTGGGATATGTAACCGCCAACCTGCCAAAGTTCCGAAGGATGCAGTTTATCTAACATGGACTTTACCCACCAGGTGCCAGCGCCTGTACCGTTATTCGAACGCTACAACAGCGTAGTGCTGGTAGAGCGTGCCTCCGTTGACAGCAGCGACTGGGTGACAGTGGTAGAGCGGTTACGGTGCAGACTGTACTACCGGAACCAAGTCATCGGAGACGCTACCTGGGCTACACTAGCCGTGGTAGGGTCATTTAAGTTGCAGTGTGAGTGGTCAGACGTGTATGTCGCAGGAGACGCAGACCACACCGTACAGCCAGGAGACCGCGTGAGCTGTAACCCAGTGCAGTACAAGGGGTCTGGCGGACCATTCAGTTTCACAGTACGAAACGTAGTAGACCCTAGCCGTCTAGGGTACGCAGCGTTGATAGAGCTGGACATACGAGGACAAACGGAGCATTAGCAACCATGGCACAGTGGGACAACGCCGCTAACATGGAGCAGCAAGGAGCCTACCAAAACTGGGCGCAAGGGCTGCCAGGCTTGAGTGGTGCGGACGTTTCTCTGGTAGTTAAGCCTGGAGAGAATTGGGACCTTCTACCCAGAGAACGGCTGTTGCTGGAGATGGAAGTTTTAGCTGAAGACGTGGGGCAGATTCTACTGGATAAATGCCGAGAGTACTCCAGCGTGACTTTCCTTTCCTTGGGAGACTTGGTGCAGATGGGGCACCCATACGCTATCCGCTACCCGGCAGGGTCAGCAGGCTATCCGGACTACCTGGTTAGTTTGCGGAGTGGAAGTTTTCATGGAGGGTTTGTTTCTCTAGTGACACGCACGCAGGAAGGTGCTGAAGTAAGCGTTTTCAACACTTCTGCAGTGGCAGAGTTTCTTCTAGGCCCACGTACCCCCCATAGTAAAATGCGGCAGCGTCCTATTTTAGACGCGGCACTGGAACATACAGAGCGAGAGCAGAACCAGGCTTTAGAGGATTTGTATACTCGCGTAGGAACTGCACTATGAGTGTAACACTACTCGACTACACCGATGAAATTGGGATGCAGCTGGAGACTATTCTTCAGGCGCAGCTACCGGCTTATTTTGCTGAAATGGACTCCGCCACTAGACCTCCAGTGCCTGTGGCGTACTACCAAGGTAGTGTACTGCTCCAGTTGCAGCCTACTTCGTTGCCGTCTATCACGGTGTCAGACGAGCCACCTGGAGGATTTAACTGGTCTCCTATCGGCTTGAGCGTAGACTCAGCTTCTCAAACTCCCTACGGAGAGGAGCAGTATCACTTCAATGTTTACTACGCGCTAGAGTATCGAGGAACCCAGCAAGCCCATCGGGTAGCGCGCAAAGCGGGAGCCTGTATCCAAGCAGTGCTACAGAAATATGCTCTGCACAATGAGCTTAATCCTCCCGCTGTTTGGAAGGACGGTATAGCCGGTAAAGTGGTGATTGCCAGCCATGCTGATGTACAAGGCGGGCACACAATCTGCCTAGCTGTGGTTCCCTTTGACTGTGTTGCTTACCCTACCATGCGGGTCTAAGGAGAATAGCTCATGCCTAACAAGAAAACTAAACCTGTCCCAGAGAAAGCGGAAGAGGATAAAACTACTCCTACCGCTCCCGGTTTTGGCCGGATAGATAATCCTATGCCACCGCTACCCAGTCCGACTAAGAAGGAGGCATAATCATGGCTTGGCCCTATGCTGGTTATGAATTGTTTGCCGCGTTCGGAGTACAGCCTAACGCTTATACGCCGGTAGCCCCTACGATTCCTTTTGGGGTGGGTCCTTCGCCGGACCTGAATAACTCGGCGAACCTGGAATCTCACTACGGCTATGGGGACTTCATCCCCCAATATCTGAAGGCGGGAGCCCAGGAAAGTGGCGGACGTCTGCAGCTACAGATGCTGCCTTCTTCGGCACAACTGCTGCAATGTGGTGTGCGCAGTTACGACGGGGGTAGCAACCCCATGGTGCGGGTAGCCGACAGTGGGGCTTACTCCAACACGGAGTTACCTTGGCTGACTATCGGTATCTCTAACTACCAGCAAAGTCGGTTTGGTTCCGGCATCCAGTGGAGTCAAATGTTCGTGGGTTGCAAACTTACGGACTTATCCGTGAGTCTGCAAGAGCGGGAATCCATTACCTTCTCGGCTGGTTGGCTGGCTCTGTACGGCATGAGTGGGGCCGACTACCAAGAAGCTATAGCCAATATGGGGGTGCAAGCCCCCATTAAATGGCACGAGTCACGCTTTTACCTGCAACCCATAGGGGGTAGTTCTGATGACTGGTCAGCAGTGACGCAGGCCTTTTCCTGGAATGTACGCCAGACGGTAGAAGCGGTTTACGGCACGGGTCCCTGGGCCAGCATGGATGACACGGCTAGTGTGCCAGACTTTCGCGACCGCTGCCCCAAGACTCTCAAAGAAACCACCCAAGAAGTTTCCTTCAATTGGCAGTCCCGGGAAATGGCAAGTGGAGAAGACTTCGTGCCGGATACACGGGTAGCTTTGCTTCCGGGCTTTCACCTGGCTACGCAGCATTGGGATAGTACAGCAGTTGCCGCGCATACGACGGATTCTTTGGCTAACATCTACTTGGACAACGCCAAGTTCTCGTCCTTTACACAGCGTTCCACTGCACCTAATCGTACTGTAGTATGGAGCGCTCCCGGCACGGCAAGTGGCGCACGTATTTTGCTGAGCACTCCGTAAGACCTGCAGAGGAGAGGAGCGTGAAAATATGCCCTGGCCTTATGTAGGCAGCGAACTCATAGCAGCTTTCGGGGTGCAGCCGGATGCTTACACTCCGGTCACTCCTACCTTGCCGATGGGAATTGGCCCCGCCCCGGAACTGAGCAACAACGCTGGTTTGGAAGCGCACTACAGTGTAGGGGATTACAAACCCATCTATCTTAAGGCCGGGGCGCAGCAGAGCAGCGGGCGTCTTCAGTTGCAGATGCTGCCGTGGTCGGCTTATCTTCTGCAGTGTGGGATGCGCTACCCGGCAGGAGTAACTGCTAGAGCGGCGGATACTACTACTCCTGGCTATGCCAACACCGACTTGCCTTACCTGACCATTGGAGTAGCGGCCCAGCAGCCTCCTGTAACTGGACCGTGGCGCTGGAGCCAGATTTTCGTGGGCTGTAAGATTACTGATCTGTCAGTAAACATGCAAGAGAAAGAAGCCATTACCTTGTCGGTGGGTTGGCAGGCTTTGTACTCGCGGCAGATGGGGTTAGTGTCTAGTGACCTCTACCCGGCTCCTTCTTTTGTTTTCAATGCCCTAGACGGTACCGTGCAGAGTCCTATCAAGTGGCATGAGTCGCGCTTCTATGTAGACTCCGGGGACTGGTCGCCGCATACTCAAGCGTTTTCCTGGTCGGTACAAAACTCCATCGAAGCCATTTACGGAGGGGGGCCGTGGAAAGGGATTCAGCCTACGGACCCGGCTATTCTGGGGGGAGCCGTCGTTACTGTTCCTGACTACCGAGACCGCTGCCCTAAAATCCTGAAGGAAACTACGCAGAAGGTAACCTTCGGCTGGCAGACCCGTGAGATACTGACCTCGGACACGGTAACCTTCTTGCCGGATACACGCCATGTATGGCCTGCGCAGCATACCCTGGCTGTACAATACTGGGACCAGTTGGCTATTTCGCAGTCTCCGGTCACCCCTAACACCGTAGTCAACCTTTATCTCCAGGGAGCGAAATTTGGAGACTTTGTGCAGAAGGGTACGGGACCCAGCGGGACAGTAGTATGGAGTTGTCCGGGAGAAGCTCTAACGGCGCAGATACAGTTGTCAGCGATAGCACCTAGCTAAATTTTGGAGGAGGAGAGCAATGCCACAGTTCATTAAGGACTACACAAAACGAGTAGACTTGGGGGACCTGGGTTGGTTCGACTTGAGGGAGTTGACTCAGAAAGAGCGGGAAGGATTTGACGTGCAGATACTCCAGCTGCAGCAGGAGTATGGAATGCTGCCGGAACAGTCTAACATAGAGAAGCTGGAAGTGCTCAATAACCTACTTCCAGAGAAACAGAAAAAGTTCAAGGAGCGTAAAGACGCCATTGAGACTCAGCAGTTGTTGCAGTCTCTGGTAAAGTGGGATGACGAGGGTGTACCGATTACGGAAGAGAACGTAGACTTGCTACCCACATTTACCCGAGCCACTTTGGCTGCCGAGATTGGTTTCATGTCCACGGGGCAGGATGCCGTGAAAGCTTTTTTCGCTCGATATTCCGTACTCCCGGAGGGGGGAGTGTCCAGTCCCGTCTCGCAGAAAATCCCGCCGCCGCCACCCATCTAAGACGCTATCTGTTCTGTAAAGAATTTGGGTGGACTTTTGAGGAGTATGACAGGCAAAACGCTTATGACATGGACATTGCACTATGCCTCTTTGCGGCGGACATAGAACGCAAAGAGTGGTTGAGCAAGTCGGACCAACGCGGCATGAGAGAAGCAGGCTTAGATGGCTGACAAAGAAATCAAAGTTGAACTGGTTCTCGACACTGCAAAAGCGGAACAACAAGCTGCTGCTTTTCAGCGTACTCTGGCAGACCGCGCTGCAGGACAGATGCGAGGGGCGGGAGGCCGCTTCGAATCTTCTGGTCAGTCTAGTCCCTGGTCTGGTGGCGGACAACCTCACCCTCCGGCTGCTGTAGAAGCCCCCATCACTAACCTACCTCCAGGAATTTCAGACACCTGGTCAGAGTCTCAACGAGAAGAGATACGTGCACGGGCTGCTGCGCGCCGCGCCAACGCCTCTGGCAACTTGACGCAGCCTGGTGGCTCTTCTCACGAAGCTATGACAATGGAGCGGGCTGCACAGTTGCAGGTAGAAGGAGCACGGCAAGCTGCTTCCACTGACACTGGCTCTGCTGTGCTCAATCCCTGGGAAGCAAACAGGCAGGTACAAGAACGACAACGTCAGCATCAAGCAGACCTAGACCGTTATCGCACAGAAATGGCAGACGACGCGGAGCGAGGACGGCAAGGTACGCAGCAAACTCGAAATGAACGGGCCGCAGCTCAAGCCCAGGCGCAAGGGCAGGCGCAAGCCGGACGCCAGGTAGGGGCTATTTCGGGAGTAGCCACTGGAGGTATCCAAGGAGTACCGGGAGCTTTGGCCGAGTTTGGTATCATGGGAGCGGTACCCGCCCTGGCCTTGGGAGCTTCTCTGGCGCTGGCTGCGGGAGCCGCCGCCAAGTGGACGGAAGCGGTCATGTCCGCCGCGCAGATTACCACCCAGTTTGCCCAAGCGGTAGTAGGCAGTAACGTACCGTTGGTAGGGTCCATGGGGCATTTTGCGGGGACCGCAGCAGCCGCTGGAGCAGGAGCGGTAGCGGGAGCAGGTACTTTGGCTTTGGCGGGGGCCGGGTTTGCCGCAGGGGGTCCCATAGGGGCGGTAGCGGGAGCAGGCCTGGGCTACTTGAGCAGTACGGTAATGAAACCTATCATAGACGCCTTTGGTGCTGGAGTAGGAGTGGTGATAGAGGCGGTCAAGACAGGCTTGGAGGTAGGCATACGTACCGCTTGGGAACACGCTGACCTGTCACGTCTTATGGGTAAAGACGTAGCGGGACTCGCTGGGGCCGATGTAATGGCGGGGGTCGTAGGCGGCAGCATGGGGGCCTCGCTGGAAGGCATGGGTTTGGGAGCCTTGCCCGGCTTGCGTCGCGCCCGTTTGGGTATGTGGGGTATCCAGGGTAGCGAGAATCAGATGGATACGCTAGCCTCTACCCGCGAACGCTACCAGAGTATGTCTGGCAACCCCACCATGCAGTATATGATGATGCAGTCGGTGTTTGGCAGCCAAGCGGCAGCCATGACCCGGCTGGCTACCATGTCCCCCGAGAATTTTGCGGAAGCCCAAGGTTTGGCGGCGCGCCGCGAAGCTACGATGGCTGGTGGGGGTACGGAGAGTTTTCGGCAGTTAGGAGAGAAGCGGGAACTGTTGGGAGCGCAAGTAACCAATTTGGTAACGGACACCGTAGCGCAAGCGGCTCCCATGCTGCTCAACATCATCCAGCAGTTCTCTTCCTACGTGAAAGAGCATGGTCCCGAGATTCAGAAGTTCTTTCTGAATATGATTGGAGCCTTGCAAAACTTCGTGGGGCATGGTATCGCTCTGCTCCAAGCTTTGATGAGCACGGTGAGTGCCTTTTTGACTAACCCAATGGTAAGGATGCTGATGAGCATTGCGGGCATAGGCATTGGGGTGGCTGTGGGGGCTGCAGCAGGTAGTCTCATACCAGGAATAGGGACCGTGGCGGGGGGTATCGCGGGGGGCGTAGCTGCTGGTTTGCAGGTGGCAGCGTTAGATTACGCCGTGTCAGGGTCGGGAGGCGGCATTTCTTCTCCTGGTATAGGAGGAGATTCTAACACCGTGAAGGTGCAGGTGGGGGTAGGCATTACGGAAAAACCCTATTGGGCCGATATTCACGTTACCAAATTGGCCGACCAGCTAGCTCGGAATAAGCTCCGGGAAGTAGAGCGCGGTGGCTAATGCCTGATCTAGCGACTTCTTCATTCAATTGGTCGGTGTTGCTAACCGGAACCTGCCAGGTGAGCGAGTACGGCTACTCTCTCCAGATCGTGCAGGTGCGCGTGGGGCCAGTGACAGTGCAGCTGCTTTCTACCTCTATGGGTTGGATAGCTATTGCTCAAGCAGCTGGTAATCTATATGTGGCTAATCTCGGCCCCGTAGTCAGCGGAGTGCGGAAGAGCGCGGCCTTTACCATCTCAACAGCAGGGGTGGTGCTTCAACGAGGGCGGGGTGCCGACCCCGACTTGGGTGCAGGATTGGGCGAAGGTATTGTAACCCCGTTGATGGCCCAGGAGTGCCGCACAACGGACGCTTGGGCTTTGGCAGGAGCAGCAGCTACCGTAACGGTAGCGGGGCACACCTGGACGTTTGACCTGTCTTCAGTTTTGTCTATGCCGGTGCCTTTCCTGGACGTGCAGACGATGTTCTCTCCCTCGGCAGTGCTCTCTACCCATACGGCGGCAACTGTTCAGGTTTCACCTACCGGGGGCGGTAAGGTTTCCTGGCAGGGAATCAGCGGACCTTGTGGGACCTGGGCCTACCAGTATTTCGACCCACCAGGAGGCATTGAGAATTGGGATTGGACGGGCGACGGTGAAACACTCACGCTGACACTCTCTGAATGGGCCGGAGATGCAACCCACGCTGCCGGACCTGGCTTCGATGGTAGCACAGATTATACGATGGGGCAGTGTCCTATTGGTGGCGGCCCTCTTGGCGGCTCGTTCAACACCCAGTCCATGACTTCACGTTTCTCGACTGCGGCTTACATCTTAGACCTTTCCGGTCTGCGTGTGTTGGTGCAAAAGTCCGGAGTATACGCAGGTTCGACGCAACCCGCTGATTTCACCCAGGGAGCCTTGGTTCATGGCGGGTTCACTAAGATTGCGGCAATGGGCCTAGACTGGCCCAACAAGGAAGACACGGAGGATGGAGGTACCGGAGCCTTCGCGGAGAATGATCCGATTCCCGTTAAACTTAGCGATCTGCTGGGAGTCACTGATTTGCAAACGTCGGTTATCACTGTTTATGGTGGTGTGTCCGATTCCGATGGTTGGGTGCGCGGTAGTAATGTGAATCTGCCCACCTTCTGGTCGGGACCGCCGCTAACCTTTCACGTAGACCAGAAATGGCTCCGCGACCATAACCTGCTCGCCATAGAAAACGTTTCCGGGCCGGATACCGAGGCCCCACAGATTGTAGCCGACACGGTTATGGTCATTGACGGTACGATGTGGGATCAGGGCGATGGCGCGCAGGACCCCTGGCATCGTTTGCCTCCTACGGTAGCGCCAGCGGTGAGCGTAGACCTCTCGGGCAGCCACAGTGTACGCCTTTCAGGTTGGTCCGGCTGCACGGGGGGCGGCGTGGGTAGTAGCGGAGATGTGACGGTACCTGCACTTATTGATGCAGACAGCGTTATTGGGCGCACGCTACTGAGTAACTTTCATGCGAAGTACGAATGGATCATTAATCCGTTTGTTAATGCCTGGACGTGGCTACCGCAGTTCTATTATCTACTTGGGCAGGACGCTCCAACCTGTACCGATGCGGTGCCGCCGTATGGTCCTGCGGATGGCTGGCCTGCCGAGGATGTGTGTGCTTGGAATTATGCGTGGATGCGCGCGGTCGTGATTGCGCCAAGTACGGTTCTGCTTGCTGATGTGCTTCAACTCCAATGCCAGTATGAGTGGATCGCCGCCCTAGTAGATAATCACTATACGGGTAGTCGGCGAGTGGCAGGGGAAGATGATTTAGGTCTCACACCTTTTAAGATCATCTTTGGTGGTCCTGCGACGGCAACCTGGCAAGTAACGGGTATGGTGCCAGGGCTCAACACTTTGTACTTCTGCCTCATGCTTCCGGCAGAGGGTGTCTGCCCTAAACTGGACTTGGTAAGTTCAGCGGAACTAAAATTCCCTCGGCAAACGGAAGCGGGGAACTGGACTTTTCGCGACCTGAGCTTGGTGGGTGACCCTTACCTAATATGAGACGCAACGCTGTACTACTGCAAGTCGGACTCGCCCTGCTGCTGTGCGCGGGGTTGGTGGCGTGGCTGGTGGTCGCAGGGGCGACGCCTCCCGGCCATAAGATGCAAGATGATCCGCCCGTCAGGCCATCTAACGCAGATCATATTTACTTTGGCACGGTCGCTGCTATAGATTGCCGTTGGGTAGAACATGCTGGATGGAAAACCCGCTACACGCTGGAAGACGGCCATAACTTTGGGACGCAGGGCAAACCCGAGGCTGCTGTGGGAGCGGATGTGTACATAGTTGTACGCGGCGCGCCTGACTGGTACGGCCATTTCGTCAAGATAGAACCTGCGCCGAAACGATGAGGAGCAACCATGCCGACGCCTTCATGGACTTCAAGCGGGGCTACGCAAGCCGGGGCGAATACCGACTGGACGCTGGCGAGCACTTACAACGGTTATGACTACTTTACCGGGGCAAGCGGCTGGTTCCTATGGTCAGCGAGCGCAATAACGCCCTTCTATGTTATTTCGGAAACGTTGGGGTCTTCATCGCCTGGGCACTACGAATCAGCCACCCCTCCGGCGGCGTTGCCCGATAATCCGTGGACAGGAGCGGGCAGCTTTACCTTCGACACCGCCCCCACCGTCACGGCCTACTCCGGCGGGGGCGGCGACACCTCTACTGCAGTCTTCAACGTTACTTGCCCACTCGGGGGTACGGTCGGTACGCTCGCTGGGGTTCCGGTCAAGTGTTACGACGGCGCAACACTGGTGGATACCCAGAGTACCGCGATGGACAATGCGGCCATGTTTACTGACTTGCTTGTATACCGAGACGGAGACGTGGGCGATCCCATTTCCTACCGCTTCGAGCCACAGAGCGCAGACGGTGGGGTGGGCCGTACTTTTAGTCCCACCGACTGTACGCAGGCCTTCAACCCTGGTGCGACCCCTGCGATCAACGTGTACCTGATTGACGGTATACCGCTACTGGCGATCTTCCCCGCGACCTACGCGCCTACTGGAGGTACTCGCACGGTTACGGGACGGCTGACACATTCCGGGGGTGCGGGAGTTTCGCATTTCGCGGTCAACGCACGGCCCTTTGGGGAGCCGCCTTCTACGGGGGCGATGACCGACGCAGACGGGTACTATTCCATTGGTAGCCTGACTGAAGCGGACAACTGGATCATCTTTCCGAATAGCGATAACGGTTTGACTTTTTCACCTACCGAACAGACAGTAGACTTGACCTCTAGTAATGCGACGGACATTGATTTCGTCGTGACCGCAGCCCCCGAAGTGACGATTACCACTCCAACAGACGGCAGCGTCGTTTCTGGGGTCGTGACCGTTTCCTGGGAGGCTGGAGCCAACGTCGAGACACGGCTACTGGTTAACAGTACGCCAACCCTGCTAGCTACCTACTGTGGGCCGGGACCCTACTCGTTACTGTGGAATACGGATGTCATGGAGGCGGGCAGTCACGTTCTGCGTGCGGAGGCCGACGATGGTGCAGGCAGCACCGGGTTCGCGGAGGTCACAGTCACGGTGGGACGCGCAGCCGTCCTGCCGAATCTCTTTCACCACGTGGCAGAGGACTACCGGCACGATCTTATCAGCAGTGGTTCGGGGGTCTCCGGTGGCTACCGAGGACGCATAGACCAAAACTCTCGTGGCGTGGTGGCAGATGACTGGTTCAACGTTTTCGAGGCCGAACCCGTGCTACCCTTTATCAACTCCTTTATGGATGAAGACCCCCATGTGTTCCTGGACCGGCCTTGGACGATGGTAGAGTTCCTGGGTCTCATGAGTCATGTCCGCAATGGCGTCGGTGTCGGCCTCTCCGGAGATCAGCATACAAACTGGTACGCGGGTGGAGACGGTGCAGCCTTCGACCTCTCCCCACTTTTTAGCGCAAGTGGAGACTTGCTTATTGCCAACCGCTGTCGTTCCTGGACTCCCGCTCCTGGTGTCCGTTATAAGCCTCGTGCGGTAATAATGCTGGGCGGGGGCATGGAGGTCTTGGCCGTTGTCTCAGGCGTACCCGACCGCAACGACGCTACTGCAGCTCCCGTATATCGCGCTCATTTAGACGAGAGTAGCCCAACCTCGGTAGAGACCTTAAGCAGTGACGCTTCCGGCATGGTGGAGGCCGGGTTTTACCCAGAGGCCGAACTATACACACAGACAACAGTAGGTAGCGGAGCTTACGAACAAACCTATTGGGACGCTACCAACTGGGCTTACAAGCTCAAAGATTGGTGGGTAGGAAGGCTTTACCGACGGCAAGTAATAATCAACAACCTGTTAGTATTGATTAATGGAGGGCGTGTGTGCCATTTCCATTGCGCCGACGGGACCATCCATATTTACTACACCAGTTCTACAGGTATGCGATGCCGGGTAATCCCGGCCTACGTCACCCCGACACCTACCATATTGTCGGACACCGCCGTTACGAACAATCCCGGCGACACTTTTCCTTATGCCTGGCAGGTGGGCTCTCCCTGCGATTATCTGTTGTTCCAGCGGGGAGTTGACTTATACTGGATGCGAGCCTATGCTCCTTCTATCCCAGAGAAATGGAGTACCCCGGCTATGGCCCTTACTGCTGCTCAAATCCTAGCACAGTGTGACATGCCACCCCAAGGTAAAGTCTTGGTGTTGTATCTAAGCGGAACCACGGTGCAGAGCGCCCTGGTACGCTACGCCGCCGACGGTACTTTAGATTGGGCGAGTGCGGTTACGGCAGAGGCTACGGGTTTTACCCTTACTCCGGAGCAGGGGGGAACCTTGGTGTTCACCTACCAGGGAGGGTTTACCTTTTCCTTCTACGCGGCAGGAGCCGTGCATGTTTACGCGAGTTACACCGGAACGGATTGGGTGGAAATATGAGCACTACTCTGCATCGTTTGCCGACCTGCCAGGTAGAAATAGCACCGCGTGCGACGGCTTTGGTGTGGAACCCTAATGCTCAGCCTTTGCATTTGTGTAACATGTTTAGGGATACTCACAGCACTACGGCTCATCTTAGCGATGCTGTACCCCCTGTGCCAGAATTGCAATGGATGCCCGAACTAGGGGCCTTTGTGCTTCCTCTTAGCATAATACCTTGTGATAATACTCTAACTACCGGCACCTTTCCGGCAGCTACCAACCCTAGCAATCTTGAGTACATGTGGGATGGGCAGGTCTTTGATCCTACAGACATGACCATAGAAACCATTCGAGCGGCGGACAGTGACACTCGCTGTATTGCCGCCCACCTAAGCCACGGGCTCACCACTAATCCTCATGATATGGTAGATATGCGCTGGCACGCTACCTTGGCTCATACTGATCTTGAACTCTCAGACGATCCTTTTAGTCTTCCTCCTTGTCCTAGTTTTGTTTTCACGCTTTTTCACTACAAAGCAACACCGGAAATTATACAGCAAGCTACCCTGGGTACCGACGAAGCTTGTCCTTACTGCTGGCAGAGTCCCACGCTACCTTATTGTAGAAAAGGTACTCCACACATAGTGGTGGAATGGGGTGGATGCTGGCAGTTGGCTGTCTGGCTACACTCAGACAGCACCGTAGACGCCTTGACACATCAAGCCACAAAGAATCCGGTCTTGTGCGGGGCTACACTACGTTACCGTAAAAATGGAGCTTTCTATCTCTTGAGTCCCACGGGAGGCTGGACCATTCCTCTCAATAACGAGAGCCCCTCTTCAGGAACCACTCATAGTGTTCAAGTAATCATAACTGAGTACGCGGGGAAACTTCTGGTTAAGTTCGGCACGGTTTCCCCTGATACCAGTTTATTTTCTGACCCTCGCAGCTATGGACAGCCACAAAATGGCGAAATCATAGTTCCGGGAAAGTACATTCCCTTCTATGACCCTAGTGTAGTACCTCCCGCAGTACGAACTCCGCACCAATTAGGAGACGTTAACGGTAGCTGGACGACCCCCGCAGCAGGAGTAACCGTACACGGGGATGGGCGGGGAGTACAGTGGGGTTTCTCGGCTATTCAATCCGCTCCCATAGGTGAGGTTAGCCAAGTTTTTTACACCCCCTACCATACGGCACCCATAGCCGCAGGAAATGTTACTCCGGTGTATTACACACCACCGCTCGAACCAGAGGATAATGTAAGTGTGGCATTGGAAGACCTACCTGCCGCTACTTTGGAATTACCCAGTAAAAAGGTTACCTTAACTCTTAGCCGGGCAGATAAACCTTGGCATTTAGGGCCGGTATTGCAAGGGTATGGAGTGGTGTCTGAAGGGTCACTACCTGATCCTATCCCCACGCGCACCTGGACACAGCTAACCGACGGGGTACTTTCCATTACAGAGAACTCTACCGAACCTGTTACCCTGACCGACCCTCAATTTACAGTAGAACTAGATGAGTACCTCCTAACCAAACTTAATCCAGCTTGGGCTACAGATGTGAAGGTAGGTGCTCCTATCCGTATTTGGCAAGGTTGGGACAACGACCACACTTTGCGCTTAGACGGCTACATTCAAGACATACAAATTCAGGTAACAGGTTATCAAAAGAAAACCATACAGTTGATATGCCGGGACCCGATGGTACTCTTACAGCCACCTTGCGGAGTGGTAGACACTCGTTATGTGCCCTTGGACTTCTATGCCACGGTTTACGGCACCGCTCTCATGGGTTATCAAGCTCTAGCCGAAACGCTACAATTTGTGTGGGGACGCAATGCTGCTACCAGCACCGGAGGAGGACATTTAACTCCTATCTTACCTGATGGGCAGCAGACCCTTTTTTCGGCTTTCCCCATTTTGTATGGGCAACCGCCCACCAGCGGGTTGGGAGCCTTCTGGACTCCACCGTGGGGTTCTGACTTGCAGAGTTGGGTGCGCAAAGTAGCTGAGTATGACGGGTGTCTTCTTTACTGCCGTCCTATTGTAGACACCCCTGCAACTGACTCTACTCCGGCCTTAACGCACAATAATCTGTATTATGTAAGTACCTTGGAATATGGTAAAGCTGAATGGGAAGGGGCCGAGACTGACCCTACAAAACTTTGGCATATTCACCCTTGTTACGACCGTCTCTATGCGTCGGACCATATAGCAGGTTTGGGAGTTCCGGTAGACTTGGACAGCTTGACTGCTACCGAAGAAAACTTGCAGCAATACAATAGCCACATCCAGTCAGCTAACCTAACCTGGCACCTATCTCAATCTGTTAACGTGATAGAAGTCTGGGCACAGGTGGACAATTCTCCCTACCCACTTTGTGTACAATATTACGAAGACGCCGCCATGTTTGATCCTGCGGCAGATAACTACACGCCCTGGAAGCAACCTTTGATCCTGCAGATTCCTGTACCCTTGGCTAACCCTGATGTAGCCAGCCGTATCGCATACCAGCTGGGGTTGCGCCTCTTTGGGCGTCAGCCTTTTGTAGCGGGATATACTACGGAGGGGCAGCCCACCTGGTGGGGCGGAGATGTAATTGAACCTCTGTATCAAAATTCAGGTTTTGAGAACACGGTCTTACGCATCCGGCAAATTCAGTCTCACGCCGACTATCAAGCTAAAATCTATACTACCGCCGTGCAGGTAATAGCGGAGGAGGTAACTGGATCATGAGATTGCCTAACGAAAAGTACCTGGGGACCATGCGGGCCGAGCGAGAAATGGTAGACCGTGCTACCTTACATACCTTACGCCAAGCCAGTAACCCTTTTCAAGTAAATTTTCAGACCATGATGGGAGGAGCCTCTACTACCCCACACCAAGCAGCAGGCTCCTGGACCGGCAGTGATGGTGTGATACGCTCCACCTTCATGCTGGGTATCACAGGCATAGGCCCCGACTCTACTCTAGGACCGGAGGGTTAATATGGCCGACTCACGCGCAGGTTTGCGACAGGATTATGGGGTAGCTTCCCCTCTTCTTCCCAGTGAAATCAACCGGGTTAACGGAATTGTGGCTTTCCAAACCCAGAGAGGTTTTGCCGAAACCCACGGCTATGGTCTGCTCTCGGGGTGGCAGTTGCGCTCGGATTCTCTGGTAGGAGTGGGCACCGGAATCTTTCCCAGCGGGTGGTACGCCGCTACTCTCAGCAATCAGGCTATCGTAGGGCTGGTAAATGGGTATACTAACTACGTCTACGGTACCAGCATTGACGCTACCGCCCCCACGATGGCTTTGCTGTTTACGGCCAATATCTCTGGGGTTAGAGCTTCAACAGACCTATTCTTGGGAACACTAACCTTAGACGCAGACGGCAACGTCACGGCCATAAACGGTATAGACCCGGCCCTGCCTTACGTGGTACACCCAGCTGCTAACGTGGTGTACCCTGTGAGCTTGTCGCAAGTTGCAGGGTCTGGTACCGAGACCAACATTCTCTCCCAGGAAGTGCGGGCCGTACACATTTCACACGCAGCGTTCAAGCTGCCGGGTGCCATTAACATAGCGGTTTCAGCAGAGTTTACGTACGCTGTTACAGCAGCAGAAAATGGAGCTGGATTCATCCTGCTGCTTAGCCGGTCTGTAAGTTACAGCCCGTCTTCGTGCAGTTACAGTTGGAGTCGTTGGGGTATTGCATAAACCATAAAGGAGTTGGACCTGATGAAAAACAGAGACATCGCTGTTCCCGTAGGTGTGTTTGAGTTGACGTCGTATGACGCTTTTGGAAAGTTGCTAGAGCGCCGGTCAGTGCGCAACAAGATCGTAGATGTGGGCCTGAGTTGGATGGCCGGAGCACTCTCGGGAGATGTAGCGTCTCCCGCTACCATGAAGTACCTGGCGATTGGGACGGGTACTACGGCGGCAGCCGCTGGGCAGACTGCTTTGGTTACGCCCGTAGAGTCTCGCACCGCTGGTACGCAGACCCGCATCAATACCAACACCGGGTCTTCCTATGACACCTACCAGTGTGTAGGTACCATCACGATGACCGCCGACCGCGCCGTTACCGAGATTGGTATCTTCAGCGCCTCCAGCAGTGGCACGCTGCTCTGCCGCCAGGTGTTTGCGGTAATGAACATCCCGAATGGTGGGTCCTTGGCAGTTACGTACAAGGTCATCTTCACGAGTGTAAGCTAGTTCTACCCAGAGAAAGGGGAGCCGCGTTTTGAGCGGCTCCCCCAGGAGGAGGCTATTATGGTACCAAGAACCTATGGCTGGAACTATCTGCGTGAACCCGTGCATGACCCACACTCTCCGCTGCTGGCCTCGGTGATCGCCGTCTTCGCTCCGCACGCGGCCTACAACGGCTACCAGGCTACGCGGCTCGCGGCGACTGCGCCCGCCAAAACCGCCAAGCCCGCGAGGAAGGGCTAGCACATGCCCACCACCGTCACCGTCCCCACTACCTGGTACTCCCTCCCCCGCGAGGGCGCGGAGGCGCAGGCCGATTTCCTGGCGCTGCTGGCGCTGCCTGTGGAGACCTACGTGATGGCCTTCACCTTGACCCTCGCCCCAGCGGTGTCCGCGCTGGAGGCCCTGGCCGCGGCAGGGGTGCCCGTCCACGTCCTGCTTGACCGCTCGCAGGCGCTGATGGCCTATGAGACGCCGAAGGTCCGGGCCTTCATGCAGGCTATGCCTGCGGGTTCCGTGGTGCTGACGACCGCCGGGCCGGATAGCCCGAGACCCAGCGTAATTGAACATCGGAAAAGCTTGTGCAAGATGACGACGCCCCTTCCGACGCTTTGGAAGGGCAGTGCGAACTTTACCGCTGAGGGTTTCGACGAGGGCAACGAGTGCTCGTGTTGCCAAAGCGCAGAGATGGCCGCTGAGTTCATTAGCGACTTCGAGCTGCGGACTTGGGCGCTGGCGCACGTGGACCAGACGCTCCCGGCGGGGCCGGTGACCCTCGCCTCCATGCCTCCCGGTGCCTACTGGTATACCTTCGACCCCTTCGGCTACCGGCTGTGGCAAGGCGACGCCCCCACTTACGAGGGCGGTCTGTCCTGGTCGAGTCTGAGCCAGCCGTGGACGCTGTTCGGCCCTATCCCCGGTCTGGAGTTCCCCGGCCTTGGCGACCGGGCGATCCTGCAAGTCGAGATAATCGCGAAAGGACCCGTGACAACATGATACCGAGAACCTATGGCTGGAACTACCTGAAGGAACCCGCGCACGACCCGCGCGCGCCGCTGCTGTGTCTCGCGCCGGTGAAGCGGCCGCCGGTGGTCTCCCTCGTCTCCGGCTTCCCGGCCTGCTGGGATCAGGGGCAGGAGGGCAGTTGCACGGCGCACGGGACTCTTGGGGAGTTGGCCTTCGACCAAAAGAAGCAGGGCCTGCCCGTAATGAACCCCCCGAGTCGGGCTTTCCAGTACTACTGCTCGCGGCAACTAGAGCACCAGACCACCGAGGACAGCGGTAGTACCGTTGCAGACGCGCTCAAGGCTTTGCAGCGGTTTGGCTACCTGCCGGAAGCCGACTGGCCCTACACCCCGGCGAACCTGTACGCGCCGCCCTCCCACGAGGCCTATACCGCCGCGGCGATCCGCGCGGGCACAACCTCGCACACCGTTCCGCGCTCGCAGCTCTGGAATACTCTGGCGAGTGGCTTCCCGGTGGTCATGGGGTTCGTCGTCTTCTCCAGTTTTGAGGACCCGCAGGTCGCGGCTACCGGCGTCGCTCCCATGCCCGGCCCACACGACCAGGAGGCCGGGGGGCATTGCGTCGATCTAGTGGGCTACGACGACCACGCGGAGACCTGGCTGCTCCGCAATTCGTGGGGAACCGAGTGGGGGCAGCAGCACGGCTACTTCACGCTGCCCTATGCTTACCTCGCAGACTCGACACTGAGTAGCTCGTTTCGTGTAATCCAGCATTGCGCAGCTTAGGAGGCTACTACTAAATGGTACTTGACCTGACTCTTCGCCGTGCCGACGGGCGCATTCAGCACAAGCGTATCAATGACCCAGACCCGCTGGCCTTCGGCTCGCTGTGTCCAGACCTCCGAAGTGACGGGTTTTATCTGACCGTAAATCGTGTCTGCTACCGAGTTATCAGCGGGCCAGAAGAGGTGCCGGGTACAGATCGCTACCGCGCGATACTGGAAGAGCATATCCTGGCTCCGGCACCACGTCCCGTCGGTACTCCGCTGCGAAAAGGACTCTGAACATAAAGGTCCTACGCTCGGCTAAAAACTTGTTGGTCGTAGTTGCAATCTGCGCTGTGGTGTGGGCGCTGCAGCCGCTGACAAAGTGGGTGAGAGGATGAGCGGTCCCTTTGTAGACTGGCGTTCGATGCTAGGTCCGTTGGCCACGTTGCTTGCGCCGTGGGCATGGTGTTTAGTCTGTGTAGTTTTAGGGCTGGCGCTGGGTTGGTGGAGTTGCTGGTGGATGGTGACGCGAAACAATCCTGGCGTAGACCTGAAGATACCCCACCGCACCATAACCGCAAAACTTCGCGCTACGCGCCCAGGGACTCCCCTGGCAGCCTCAGGCATGAGTGCCTTGGAGTTGCTGGTACTGTTTCCCTTCCTAACGGTCTTCGTAGTAGTGCAGTGGGTTCGAGGACTCTTCGGCTATAAAGACCAAGTACCCTAAGCACCCGAGGACCGCCCATGTCGAACTACCAAAGTCAGGAGGTGAGTCCCGTTGGCTAATGTCGTAGTCGCCAGTAGCAGTGACAGCAGTTACAACGGGACTTACACGGACCTTGGGGGTGGCGTCTGGCAGAAGAACGACTCCAGCGCTCACTTCATCGCCCTGTGGGGCGGAAGCTACTATTGCCTCGGCCCGACCTCCTCACCCGCGAATCCCGGCCCTCCTACCGTGGGGTATTCGAGCGGGTCGGTGACAGGGACCTACTCAGACGGGTCGGTGGTTTCTGCTGCCCCTTCCGGCCACGCATTCACGGGCACCGTCACTCACGCGGACGCCTCGGCCTACCCCGGCGTGACGGTCACCGCGACCACCAACGCCAAGAGCGCGGTGACGGACGGCAGTGGTGACTACTCCATCGCCGACTGCGCGGACGGGGCAGAGACGCTGACGCCGACGCTGCCGAGCGGGGACGCCGCGCCGCACAATATGACGGCGTACAACGCTCCGTCTCCCTACGTCGTCACGCAATCGGCGGGCACCGGCTACCTCCCCTTCACCTCCGGCGGCGGTGACTGGAATACCAGCGGCGTCACTGGCTGGCTAGAAATCGACCTGGGTGCGGCCTCTCATATCGTTACCAATTACAGCATCAGGGGCACCTCCTATGGCACCAACACCGGGACCTACGGGCCGAACGCATGGGTGCTGGAAGGCAGCAACGACGGCAGTACCTGGGACCTGCTCGACACCGTAACCGGGCAAACCGGGTGGACGGTCAGCGAGGTACGGAACTTCACCTGCGACGCAGCAACGACGGCCTACCGCTACTACCGCTACACCATCAGCGCCAATAACGGAGCTGACCACACGGCGACGCAGCAACTCTATCTCTACTACGCAGGCACAACCGAAACTTGGTCTCCCGCCACCCGCACCCCGACCATGAGCGGCGCGGACGTGACCGGGCAGAACTTCACGGTAGGGAGTAGCTCTACAGACCTTAGTGTTTCTGAAGGGGCTACTGCTGGGGAAAGCGTCGCAGAGACTCCTACACTTACCTACAGTGAAGGTGGGACGGGCGGAGAAAGCCTAGCCAAAACTCCAGCCACTTTATTGTCGGAAGGAGCAGCTGGAGCGGATCAACTCTCACCCGAACAGTTGACCCTCACGTACAGTGAAGGTGGAACTGCTGCAGATGTTACAAATCTCATACCACCTACTCCCCTCCTTGTCTCAGAGGAAGCGGCTAGCGGCGAAGCTTTCCTACCTACCCCTAGTTTGACCTTTGCCGAGAGCGGTAACGCCGGAGAATTGCCGCTCAACAATCCAGCTTTCACACCAAAAGAGGGCACCACCCTCACTGAGGTCAAAGTCCTGTCCATAGCTTATGTACTGCTACTTGCTGAAGGTGCGCAAGGCACAGAGCTAACCATAGCCGAGGTACGTATTTCACCACAGGAAGGGGCTACCAGCGGCGAACTTCTTCCGCGAGTAATAGGGTTCACCTGGCGAGAACAAACGCGCAGCCAAGACCGCTTTATCCCTCTGGTACCAGTAGCGGCTAGTGAAGGCTTACACGTTAGCGATGTGCACTATTCTCTGGGAGTAGGTTTACACCCAGGAGAAGGCGTCACCGTTGCCGAGGGGCTAGCCCCGCCCACTTTGCACACACTGGTTCAAGAGTTGGTAGCTAGCCGTGAAACCCGAACCACCGCGCTGTCTCGCAGCTTTACAGAAGGTGGTGTCATTCGAGAGGTGCGGGCTACTGCCTTGGTTGTCTCTCTGGAAGAAGGAGCCTTGTCCACGGAGAACCTGCATCAAGTCGTACGGGCTTTATTGCAGGAGACTCTCCGAGGCACCGAAACTTGGCGAGCCGACTTAGCGGTAAGCCGCCGTGAAACAATCCGTGGTCAGGATCAACCGGCCCACACTCCCCAGCTGGTGCTCACGGAGGTAGCGCATACCGCCGAGTGGAACCGCATGCTGCCTACCTTGCGCCTCTTAGAGGGAGTGCTGACCGCTGACAGTTTGGCTCCCACGCAGGTACACCATGGCTTTAGGGAAGGGGCTACCACCGCCGAGGTCTTGCGTTTCGCGCTAGCCTTAGAGTTGGTAGTAGAAGGGGCGGCGGGAAAAGAGCAGCTAACTCCAGCGGTGGTGTTGGCGCTGAGTGAGTTCTGTCAAGAAGCCGACTTGCCGCTACTAGGGCGGGCACTGACACGCTCTTACGAAACGATGATAGCTTCCGCTACTTCTAAACGCGACGTAATGTTAGCTTCAGACTGGCGCAGAGAATAAAGGAGATAGGATTATGGCTCTAACTACACAGCAAATCGCGGACATTCAGGCGGCCTTTCCGCAGTTGGCGAACCTCGCCAACGCGGACTTACAAACGCGGGCCGCTGCCGACTTGACCACGCTCAAGAACACCGGCGCGCAGATCGTAACACAGGTACAGGCTCTGGCCGCGCAGGCCACTTCAATGGCGACGGCTTACCCGGCGTCGGCGACGGAGATCAACGCGGTCAAGGCGGCTTTCGTCGCGGCGCTCAAGTCGGCTCTCGGTCTGTAGAGGTGTGCCTTGGCTACCCACTCCTGCAACCTAACCAACGGGGGTCTCTCCGGCGCGCGCTTTGCCTCCGGGCATGTGCTGCTGAACTGGTCGGAGTTGGCCCCGTCTGGCTTGGTGCTGTATCACCTCAACGAGGGCACCGGAACCGCCGCAGCAGACTCCAGCGGCAACGCGAACAACGCCGCCCTGTCCTCGGCCAACTGGAATACGAATGCTTGGATGGGCGCTGCTGCCATGGGCGCGGAAGTAACGTTGACGCCCGGCGCGGTGCCTGCGCTGGGCACCTCGGACTGGACAATCGAGTTTTGGGTATACAGCTACGCAACTAACGATAACACCGGAAATCACTTTTATCCCACTGCTGCCTCTGGTCCTGGGGGTCAGTTGGTGCAGTTTGACATACGCTATCTGTCTCCTACTATGCGGTGGCAGGTCAACCTCCATGACAATAGTACGCATAGCAATGCCGCGAGTTGGTATAACGTAGCGGTGGCGGGATTGCCTGCATGGTTACATATCGCCATAGTCAAGAATGGAAACACACTACGTTACTACGTGAATGGAGTGCAGAATAGCACCCTTGATGTTACAGGCTGGACCTGGAGCGCCTGGACGGGCCGGACGTGGGTAACGGACGCCTACACTACCAGCATTGACGAAATCCGAGACTCCGCCACGGCGGTTTATCCCAACGGCACGACCTTCTACCCGGTGCGCTACCCCGCTTCCGGCACCTGGACGGAGGCCTCCGGCGAGGCGGCGGTGGGAGTAACGCCGGGCGTTCTGACCGTGACTCTCAACGCCGCCCTGCCTACCGGGACCTCGCTCAAGTGCAAGCTGCTGGGTCACGCCGATACCGGCTGGCAGACCATGACCGGCGCGGGGACCTCCTACACTTACGACTTCACCGGGCAGGCGGCGGGGGACTGGTACGCGGCGGTGCAGTTGTTCACGGGCGGGGCGATGAACGTCAACACGCCGGAGGTTTCGGCGGTAGCGTTTGAGTACACAGTTGCTGTGACCTCCCTAGCAGTAACAGACGGGGCATCTTCCGGTGAAGACCTTGTACCCACCCCCACACTCACCTACAGCGACGGCAGCTTTGAGGGGGACAACCTGGGCGTCTTGCTCGCACTGGCTTATGGGGAGGGCATCACGGGGGCTGATTTGGAGCTTCCGAGTCTGGTTCTGAGTTTTGCAGAAGGCGTGCTTGACTTGGACGCTCTCTTACTAACACTAGAACTAGCCCTAACCGAGGGTACAACGGGTGCGGACCAGCTGCTACTTCTCTGCGAACTAACAGTGTTAGAAGGTGTCCTAAGCGTAGACCTGCTGACCCTACTTCCTGGGTTGTACGTGGTAGACGGCACGGAACTCCTGGACCAGCTGCTAGCTGACCTGGACTTGTCGGTAGCGGAAACTGCCATTCTCCGCGACCTTGCGATTTTGAGTATGGGGCTTTACACAGGCTATGCCTGGCTAGCCTCTTTACGTTCAGCCCGCCACCCCATGCTTGCTAAAGGAGTGAGTACCTTGGAATACTTAGCTATCAAAGAAAAGTCTCCCGACGACGAGATCCCCAACAACCGCTGGGTGATTGACTTCACGCCGCGCTTATATGGATCGGAAGAGGTCATCTCCGCTGAGGTGGTCGTAACCGACATGACCGACGGCACCGACGTAACGGCTGCTCTAGTGGAGGGGGAGCCGGTGATCGGCACAGGTAACTTGATTGGCTGCAAGTTCGTGGGCGGTGAAGCCGACCATGTATACCGCGTATCCGAGACGGTGACTACCGACGCAGGCGGAGTCTACGAAGAGTTCTTCGCCATTCGGGTGGCGCTGCCACCTATCTAAAGGAGACGATTACTGTGGCTAGTGGACTGAGTACGTGTCACCCTAAAACAGCTGCAGACCTACGAGCACTTGGCATTACCGAGAACCAGGTGGTACAAACCTGGGGCTATGCCGACGCTAGTGCAGGCTACCACGCGCCAGAGGGGTACTACGCCCTCACCAATGGTGCAGGGCACAGACCTTTCTCGTCGTGCGTAGACCTGACATATGCTCTGGCTAGCCGAGGACAAGAACTCATCGACCGTTTGCTGGACGCTAGCATCTGTCCGTTTGTACGAAAGCAAGGAAGTGGGTGGAGCGGGTCCAGTCACATTCACTGTGTGCAAGTAGGGCTCACGGATTGGCAAGGACACACCACTATCCTGGCGGGGCCGCGTATGCAGATTATGGACTATGTGCACGGACTGTCGGGGTTAGTGGGACATGCTCCTATCCCAGAGAATTGCTTTCCTCCCAGTGCAAACCAGCGTGCCCATATACAGTCCCAGTACCAGTCGTGGGCAGTAGGGCTGGAGGTAGATGTCTACTCTCCAGAGAATGCACGCATCCCGTGTTACTGTTTCCTGGAGCGACTCTCTGGAGAGGACCAGGACCACGCACGCTGCGAAGTGCGACCCTTCGTGGAGTTCTGGGGCGGGCACGTGGTGGGTATGGGTGAAGGTGTCAGCTGGGTAGACGCCCACGCCCAGCCCCACGTGTTGCATGACGCAGACCCCACCATGGAAGGCAACTTCACGCGTGCCAACCTGGCTTACCTGGTACAGTCCGCAGGGCTGAAGTTTACCTACACACCCGCTCCCGACGGGTCCGCTGCTAAGGTTCAACTAGCCTACGCCTAGCTGCTCCAAGTGGGCTTAGCCAGGCCTTGCCCACGTCTTAGCCTACGATTCAGGGCAGCCCAAGCCTTGGGGGGGCAGGGCGGGGAGGGCTTAGAAGCCTTCTTAGGGGTGTCACTCCAAACCCACCCCTAAAGTGGGTGCCCGATTAGCGCTGAATCAATGGGTTATTGGCCAGTTCCACTCCAAGAACCCATTGATTCAGCCTCTAACACCCATTACAAATTATGGGGAATTCCACCAGCCCACTCCTCCCTTAAATACCCCTAGGGGTACCCCCAGCTTCACCCCCTAGCCCAGAATAAGGCTTGATTGAGCCTAACTTGACCTATTGCCCAGATTAGGCTTGTTCAAGCCTCTAACCACAGACCTGTTCCTCTTTTAGGCTCTATCAAGCCCCTAACTGGCCCAGAAAATAGTTCAACTATTTTCCAAAAGGTGGGGTAATTTTCCCCTAGATGGCGCATAATAACCTCAGCAAGGGGGAGGGCTCTTGGGGGGAGGGAAACAACCCTAAGGGCAATCCCCTGGTGAGGAAAGCAGGAGACGGGGTACCTGCCCTCGACCTAGGTGAAGCTTGACAAATCCAAGCCAGGTCACAGACGAGGTAGCAGCAGGTGCAACTCCTGCTCCTGGTACGTATCAGAGGTTCCCTGGTACATGTAAGCACAGTCTACGAGAGAGTGTGACGACTCCCACTGCGTATGCGACACTAAACGCTACATGGCACGATGGCGCGCAGGAGAGCAGGGACAGGTAAGCCCAGAAGGTCTTCAGAGTTGACGTACGAGTGATAGGTCCTCCTACCTGTCACTCGTGGTCAGAGCTTGAAGACTGCTCTGTGTTGCACAAACCAATCCTAGGAGGATGAGAAGTATGGCTCACACGAACACGAAAGGTTCTGCAGGCGTGCCAGTCGATGGACAGTGGTACGTGAAACTGATGGAGATTGTCTCCCTCAGTGGAGTGTCCATTAAGGACGTGGTCCGCCACGCAGTGGACGAGTTGCACGAGGCTGTGGTCAACCACGACCACGTGGTCCCGTCCACGCGTCCGCCCAAGGCGGAGAAGGCTCCCAAGGAGCCTAAGGCTCCGCGCGAGCCCAAGCCCCAGGCGGAGAAGGCGCAGCCCAAGCCCAAGGCTGCCAAGGTCCCGATGGTGACCAAGGCTGATATCAAGGCAGACAGCAAGCGGAAGTCCGCGTCCCGCAAGGCTGCCAAGGTTGCCAGCCAGCCCCAGCCCGAGGGTCCCACTCCGGGTGCTGCTGCTGCGGGAGTACCCGACCAGCCCATCCCGGGGACGACTGTCCGCAAGGTGCACATCTCCAAATAACAGGTCGAAACCCCAGTGTGCCTGGGGTCTCCGCGTTAGGCGCGGACTGATGAGACCACGAATTGAGGAGGAGTCTGTATGAACAAGCAAGAAGAGGAATGGCGAGCTGCTAGTGGTGTACGCTTCCCGGACGTGACAGTCCGGCTGGTGGGACAGGATGGCAACGCTTTCATGGTGCTGGGGCTGGTGTCCAAGGCGCTGAAGAGAGCTGGGCACGGCGACGCGGTGGACGAGTTCATGAAGGAAGCCACCAGTGGCGACTACGACCACCTGCTGCAGACTTGCATGGCGTGGGTGGGGGTGGAATAGCTCAGGTCGAAACTCCGGCTAAACCCGGAGTCCCAAGGTTAGACCTTGGCTGATGAGACCACATTTCGAAGGAGGACGAGCAGCATGGCAGAGAAGAAAGTGCGGTACCACACGTACTGGGCAGACCCGGAGAACGGAGAGGTCCACTACATCGCCAGTGCCACAGAAGCCCAAGCCAACAAGCTGGAGACCCAGCTGGAGGCGCGGAATTACGAGGTGTTGGGCGTGGTGGGCGGTCCGGGCGGCATGGTGGAGGAGAGCGCGTTGCCTCCCAAGCTGAAGGCTCCCAAGCCGGAGGCGAAGATGGCAGAGCTGTCCGGCGAGACCAACACGCAGGGCACCTGCGTGGGCGGAGCTCCGCAGGAGGAGGCTCCGGCTGCCAAGAAGTCTGGCCCGCGTGTGAAGCGGGCAAAGTCGGAGTAGCAGGTCGAAACCCGCCCTTGCAGGCGGGTCTCTGGGTAGGACCCAGACTGATGAGACCACAAATAGAGGAGGAGAATGCACATATGTTTACACCTGCTATGAAGCCAAAGCGTGACAGTGGGTGGGTAAAGGTAGACTCAAAACGGTGGGTACGCATTGTACACTGTACTTACAAACGCATTTGCACACTGTCTGTCACACGTTTAGCAGACGGGTGGGAGGCACGCATGAATGTAGGGGTTAGGCACGCTGGGTACGGAGTATACTTTCGGGAGCACTTCGCTCAAAGAAAGACTGCCATGCTAGTCGCAGAAGCGTGGTATCCATTTACCCACAAGCCTGTCGTACCCTGCCTGTACGATGCCTCAGTTATTGCAGACTAGGTCGAAACACGTTCTCTGGAAAGAGAACGTGTCGGCGAGTTAGACTCGCCCTGATGAGACCACAAATAGAGGAGGCTGGTTCAGCATGAACCTGCAAGAGTTTGAAGAGTCGGTGGCGCGTGCTTCTATGATGGGGCACGGCACTACCATGGAGTCGGAGGGTGTCTGCAAGTTCTGCACCCACAGCACGCGCGAGGGTGTCTGCCTGTGGGAAGGCACGTGCAGCCCGGAGTACAACAACGTGGTGAACTACATTACGCTCACTCCGGACTACGACAACCTGTACGCACAGTTCGCTGCCGAGGTTCCGCACTTCACGAAGCAGGTAGCTAAGCTGCCTGCGGCGCAGTTGAAGGATGTAAGCAGTCTGCTGCACGGACTGCTCATGATGGCACTATGTGTCACGTCCACGGAGAAGCTGGAGGACTTCCGCGAGAAGTTCTCGGAGGCGCACAGGGTGGTGTACCTCGCGTGGGAGAACTACGACGAAGAACGCTGCGCTTGCTGTGGTCACGTGAACGCAGACTGCTCCTGTCAGCACCTCGGTGCACCCAACAGGAAGGGCTAGGTCGAAACCGGGCACCCGCCCGGTTCGCCAGTTAGGCTGGCGCTGATGAGACCACGAATAGAGGAGGAGAGCAATATGCAATGTGCAATGGAAGACTGCGCACATACTACTGCCGGGAAGTCCAAGTACTGCTGGGACCATCGGGAGGAGGCGCACCATAGGTTCGTAGACATGGTGCGGGAGCAGAAGGCAGAACGTGATGAGCGCAATGCCAAGTGGAAGGACCTCTTTGCGGAGGCCCAGACTGCTGGGCAGACAGCTGCCCTGGCGCACTACCCTACCCCGATGATAGTCGAGGAGCACACAGACATGCTGGACGACGACAGCCCTGTGCGGGAATCCTGGCACGTACCGGACGGGGTCTGCGGAGTTGCCTGGGTGACGCTTCACCCCGGCAACTGCTCGGCTGCGTTGTATGCCAAGAAGCACCTAGGCGCGAAGAAGGCGTACGAAGGTGGCATGTCCATCTGGGTAAGCGACTACAACCAGAGCATGGAGCGGAAGTACGTACATGCCAAGGCCTTCGCTGCAGTGCTCAACGCTGCAGGCGTGGAAGCCCACGCCCACTGTCGTAGGGACTAACAGGTCGAAACGGATTCTCTCCAGAGAATCCGTCCAGGCGTCACGCGCCTGCTGATGAGACCACGAACAAGGAGGACTCCCGCATGGACACACTCACACTCGAACCCCAGGCTCCACCTGCGTTTGAAGTAGTAGACTTCGACCACCCGCGTTGCCGCCTGGCAGTCATCACGGACGGAGACGAGGAACGCAAGTGGTACAGCTTCGAAGACCCCAACACCCACATCCAAGTTTTGGCAGATGAACTGCTCCCCAGCACACATAGTCGCATTCTCTTGCTACAGACTGTTACACGCTACGAACGCTACTTCCTGAAGCCAAATGGAACCTTGCTAGGGCCAGTTTAGGTCGAAACCCGCTTCGGCGGGTCGCGCAGTTACGCTGCGCCTGACGAGACCAACACAAATAGAGGAGGACAGTAAATGAAATGTCCTAGGTGTAGGGGTACAAACATGAGCCATAATAATCTCGTGGTGAAAGTCAACACAGGTGCTTATTTTCACTGCGATACCTGCGGGTTGGAATTAAACGAAGACGGCACCGAAAACGACGTACTACTCCAACCTGCATGGACCAAACGCGTCTACCGCGCCCGCTACAGCACCATAAAAGGTTGCGGGCTGTTCACGTCCACCGAGACCTCCCACACCATCTGGACTTTCTCTCCAGAGAAAGCCCGTGGGCTGGTTCCGACGAAAGCCACGCTAGTGGCTGTAGAATATCGAGAGGAGGGTATTTGTGAAGAAGTCCAAAACCCTGCCACATCCACGTAAGCACAAGACGAATTTCAACGCAGCTGACGCTTTGGCTGCTGGATATCAACTACCTGTACACGGAGAGGCTTGGTGCCCGGACGTGGATGTTAACGTGCCGTGTACCGAGATAAACTGGGCTTTCATGATACTCAAGTCCAGCCCGGCCCGCGCTCTCTGGACAGGAACCCACCCCGACCATGGAACTGCCATGGCTACACTCTACCTGAACTGAAAGGAGCGTCAAACCATGGACCTCAAAGAACGCCTAGAAAACATTGCTCAATACTTTGACGACAGGGCTACTATGTTTCAAGACAAAGCGAACCAAATTCCTTTGTCGTACAGCAAAGAACTGCACAATGCGAATGTTAACCGCGCTAACACAGCGCGGCTTGCCGCTGTAGACATCCGCGAAGCTATTCAACTACTACCGTAAGGAAGCGTCAACATGCCGCAAGAACTTGACCCACTGGGGTGGCTGGGAGAAGACATCCACCACCTCTTCATTCGCGTGGTGCAGACGTCTGGAGGAATCATGTGCTACTTCGTTAACGGGAAGTGGAGGCGTGTAGCAGGTATGCCGGAGTCCAACACCACCTCCATCCTGCAGTTGTCGAAAGCCACTCATGTGCTTCCTCTCAGCAAAGGGCACTTCATCGGCCTAGATGCTACGCAGGCTGCATCCCTGGAAGCCTATCTCGTGGCACACGAACTTGACACCCTCTTACGGGTAGTGCCTGCAGTACCAGCCGGGGGCTAAAGACACCTACGGGTGCGAACCTCCTGTCCTCGTTAGTGAAACTGTAGAGCAGCCGGGCTGGTGGAAGCTGCTCAACTGCCCGTAAGGTCGAAACCTGTTCTCTCTCCAGAGAACAGGTCCGCAGGTAAGGCCTGCGCTGATGAGACCCATAAATAGAGGAGGAGAGTAGAAATGAAGATTTTCCACCGTCATACTGGCGCTGTGTTGAAAGAAGTAAAAGGAGACATACTGTCCAGGGCCGACCTGTACGGGGCCTACCTGTCCGGGGCCGACCTGTCCGGGGCCGACCTGTACGGGGCCGACCTGTACAGGGCCGACCTGTCCGGGGCCATCCTGTACGGGGCCAGCCTGTCCGGGGCCAACCTGTCCGGGGCCAACCTGTCCGGGGCCGACCTGTCCGGGGCCAGCCTGTCCGGGGCCAACCTGTCCGGGGCCAGCCTGTCCAGGGCCGACCTGTCCGGGGCCGACCTGTACGGGGCCAACCTGTCCGGGGCCAGCCTGTCCAGGGCCGACCTGTCCGGGGCCAACCTGTACGGGGCCGACCTGTCCGGGGCCGACCTGTACGGGGCCAACCTGTCCAGGGCCAACCTGTCCGGGGCCGACCTGTACGGGGCCAGCCTGTCCGGGGCCACGGGAATCAACCCCTACCGCACGACGGACCTGCTCATGCTGCTCGACCAGCCCGCCCCCATCGTTGCGTACAAGCTCGTGACCGAGAGCGGCGAGGGCCACTGCCGAGGTGGTATCAACTACCTCGACCCCGAGCGGGACTCCTGGGAGGTCGCGGACGCCAACACCAACCCCGCCGAGCAGTGCGGGGCGGGAATCAACGTCGCGACGCTGCCCTGGATCATGCGCGAGTGGCGGGCCGGATACCGCATTCTCAAGTTGCAATTCACCGCCGCTGACATCGCCTGCATTCCCACCTGCACGGACGGCAAGTTCCGCCTGTTCCGAGCTCAGCGGGTGGGCGAGGTAGACCTGGTGCAAATCGGGCTGGTTGAGGCGGAGGAATTGAAATGAAGAAAATCACACTGCGCCAAGCTATGAAGGTCGGACTGCGTGGTGGTTGGGGAATGCGGGCCTACGAAGTCCTGGAAAAGCCCTACAGCTTGCAGGATCTGTTCGAGCTGTACGGTGGTTCAGACAGAGAGCGACAGGCACTGCTGGAGGAGGCCTTTCCTGACATAAAGCTGGTGGCCGGTATCGTGTACAACAAGTGGCCTGCCAATTACGCCACTGGTCTTCTGCAAGTGTTTCACGGGCTAGAACACCTAGACGAAGAGATGGACGACCCCCACAAGGTAAACATGATAACTGGAGGTGACAGGGTATGAACCCCGTAGAAGAGGCTATTCGACAAGCTCAGGTGGCGCTCAACAGTTTCACGCCGGAACAACTAGACCAGATGCGCAGTTGTATGCAAGAAATAGACGCTGGGGAGTTTACCCAGATAGCTCAAGAACTGCACGTGGTACAGGTCAACCACCTAGTTCCCGAGGACACGAGCACTTGGATGCAAACTGTGTTGGACAACGGGCTAGAAGCATTCCAGGCGCTGCCGTTGCATGTACAGACACTCTTTTGCTGCTGCGTAGACCAAGCACGTCAAGTGCTGAACGAAGCTGTCTTGCACTCCATGGGGCTGGGATTTCTGGCTGACCAGCCAGACCTGGACGTGCACGTGATACTCGTTGACACGTCTCGGAACTAGAACCTAAATTCAAGGAGGCTGAACCATGACACTAAAGCTCACAGCACAACTCGCCGTACTCGCAGCCCTGTGGGGTGGGATGTTCGTACTAGCACTCCCGCCTTCCCAGGCTACTACACCTACACCCACTCCCGCTTGTGTGCCCGCTCCGCATACTCCACCTACGCCACCTCCTGCTCCACCACAGCTGGCAGAGCCACTGGCTTCTGTACTAGCACACATGCCCGCTAAAGCCGACGCAAGTACGCGCCAGTTGTACACTCAAGCTGCCCAGCTAGGAGTGCTCCCCAACACCTTCAACTTCACCAAGTACCACCAGAATGAAGGGTCTATCGGGGGAGGCAAGTGGACCCGCGACCATACTCTCGTTCGTCCGGGTGTCGCAGCTTGCGCAGGCAAGTACTGGAAACACTGGCACGGCCACGTTCTCTGGGTAGAGAACTGGGGGCGGGTTCGTGTGGAAGACAGTGGGGGTGGGTGGTCCACACGCTACCGCTTTGACCTAGCTGCTTTCACGGTGCACGAGGCTCGTACCTGGGGTGGCAAGCACGGTGTGAAGCCTCTACAGACTGTGGTGGTTCTGTGCCCTCGTCCAGAAACCTGCGACTGCGCCTATGCTGTGGCCTGGCGCCATGCTCACAAGAAGGAGGTGCAACGTTGAGCAAATTCATGCGACTTTGGCTGTCCCACACCCCTAATGGGTGGTACTTAACACGGGTAAAGCCGTCTGCGGACTGCTGGGGAGGAGGGCTGTTCGTTGATACCTACCTACCACACATGCACTGGAAAACCAAGCCCAAAGACGCTCCGGCACTGAAAATGAACACGTTCATGGAGTTGGCAGCGTTCGAATACTTCCCCGGCATGCGGGTAGAGTAGGCAGAATTGTGTGGGACTCCGTTTTATCCAGAGGTCGATAGAACCTAAAACCGAGGGGTAAGGCCTCTGTAGAAAGAGCTTGAATTCAGGCTTAAGTGTGGAGGGAAACGGCCATCGGTTCTATTGCAAAATAAAAAGGCTGGATCAAGCCTAATGCAATGAGTTGGCATGTGGAAAGCCCGAATTCAAGCCCCGGCGAGGGTAATTTTGCCAATAGAATGAATTTCACCTAAGGGTAAGGGTGAGAAGGATCTTTCTTAACGCGACTACATCTTTAAATTTTAGAAGGTTACCTTACCCTTAGGGGAAATCCGTTTTATTCTACATAGGAGAAAAGGAGGAAAGTAAATGGCAAACATTCGTCGCAGATTGATAGACGCGGGAGACATGGAGGTGAAGGTGCTGGGACTGTTCAGGAGTTGTCACACCAACAAGGATCGAGGCTGTATACGACAGTGCCTAGCACTGCTGCACAGCTGCCCCACGTACCAGCCCCAGCCCTTGTGGAAACGTGCATGGCAGTGGGTACGCAAGATGGTTCACTCCCAGGAGGTGGAACCTCGTGGTTAAGTCTAACATTGCTGGCTTTGTACCAGACGGTCCTAATGGAGCTTGGGTAAAGCTTTACGAACAGAGTGTAGCAGCTGTCATTACCGGGAACAGTTACTACCCTGGGTGGGAAGTTCGGCAGGAGGGTAAACTACTGCTGGACGGTTCGGAATTTGGGCTGGACGCTGTGGCAGTTTGCGAGACGGCAGTTCAACGGGTGCTTCACCCCGAAGTTGCTGT
>OBLT010000057.1_pt1 | contig 86608 bp, 68 predicted proteins | sample 1518721 | NCBI WGS metagenome assembly OBLT01 (sample SAMEA3539307, study PRJEB22396) | soil metagenome | biome: tundra; feature: field; material: soil | place: USA | collected 2010-05 | depth 0.15 m | reverse complement strand
TTTTCCCAACCACCATCCCGATCCCACGGTGCCCGAGAACCTGGCCGCGCTGGTCACGCGCGTCCGCGAAACCGGCGCGGAGATCGGCATCGCGCTCGACGGTGACGCCGATCGCATCGGGGTTGTGGATCCCGCGGGCCGTATCGTGTGGGGTGATCAACTCTTGATGCTGTTCGCGAGAGAAATCCTGCGCGAGCGGCCGGGCGCTACCTTCGTCAGCGAAGTGAAGTGCAGCCAGGTCATGTACGACGACATCACCGCGCGCGGAGGGCGCGCCATCATGTGGAAGGTCGGGCACTCGCTCATCAAGACCAAGATGAAGGAAGAGAAAGCCGTGCTGGCCGGCGAGATGTCGGGCCACATGTTCTTCGCCGACCGCTATTTCGGCTTCGACGACGCCGTCTACGCGGCGGCCCGCGTGGTCGAGCTGCTCAGCCGCAGCGCCCAGCCCCTGTCCGCCATCATCGACGGCCTTCCCGTCGTTCACAACACACCCGAGATCCGCTTGGATTGCCCGGACGACATCAAGTTCGAGGTCGTTCGTCGTGCGCGCGAGCACTACCAGGCGCTCTATTCGGTTTCGGACGTCGATGGCGCCCGCATCAGTTTTCGGGGCGGCTGGGGCCTCGTGCGCGCCTCCAACACGGGGCCCACTCTCGTGCTTCGCTGCGAAGCGGAAAGCGCGGTTCGACTTGCAGAAATTCGCGCCGACATCGAGGAAACGCTGGCCAAGATCAAAGCCGCTCTCGGGGCATAGGCGGCCCCTTTCGTTTGTACCCGCATGACCTTGTGTAAGGATTAGAAACCACGTCAACGCGACACGAGCTGTACCACGAGATCTTCGGTTCGATCCTCGATCGGACCGAGATGACGCCGTACTTGTTGCTGCGCTCGGCCGGCTACCGGGTCGCGCTTCGGCAAGCGACGCGCATGATGGGCAATCGTGGTTTCGACACCCAGGGCACAGGCGAGCTACGCCCCCGGGAAAAGGCGCGCGCCCAGGCCTACATCCGCCAGGTGCGTCGCTACTTTCTCGATTGGCTTCTGCCCTTCGTGAAAAAGCAACTGGCCGAGTTGGCTGCCCTGAAGTTGGGCAACCGCGGCCACTACCAGGCGTGCCAGCAGGCCATCGGAAAGCTGCAGGCCACGCTCGCGGATGAGGAGCTTCGCCGGCTGATCGATCGCGATCCGCGCCACCTATTTCTGCTCGCTTCTTCGCGCAAGTATCCCGGCCTCTTTCATGGCTACCGCGGCCGGGACCTCGTCATCCCGGAGGCCTGGCAGCGCATGGCGTGCGCCATCCTCAAGATGGGGCACATCATCAAGTCCATCGAGGAAGACAGCCAGGACATTCACGACTACGCCCAACTCGGTATCTTCCTGGAAAGCCGGGCGCGCCGCCTTGACGACCTCTTCAAATTCAACTGGGAAAGCCCGGACATCCTTCCCGACGACGAGGCGGCCAGGCGCGCCTTTGTCAAGGTGTCGACCTTCTTCCACAAGCTGAAGGAATCGATGACCTTCGACCGGGGCAAGTCCTGCCTGGTCTTCAACAGTGGCGATGGCGTGGAGGTCGACATCGTCGACGTGAAGGCGCGGCTCAAGAGCCCAGAAAGCATGTTCACCAAGCTGGGCAAGAGCGTGGAAGGCGAGGCGCACGACATTCGCGACATTCTCGCCATCACGTTTTTGCTCAAGAGCCGCGAGGATACGCTGACCTTGTTTCATGCCTTACAAAAGCGAGGCGTTATCCTGCAGGAGAACACCGTCTCGCACTCGATCACGCAGACGCTCTTCGACACGCCGGACGACATGATCGAGGCAGTGCGCCGCCTGGCCCTGGCCCTGTCGCGTAGCGAAGGCAGCGTGGCACGCGCGCCGATGCGGCAACTACGGGCCGAGGCCAGGGAGTTCTTCAATGCCCTCAACGTCAATGCGAGGCAGAACGCAGATTCGGCTCATGGGCACCGCAAGTTCCAGTGCAAGATCAACTACTCGCTGCCCATCCATCGCGACGCCGCGACCAACCAGATCCTCGTTCCTGGCACGGCGGACTACGCCGCCAGAGATACTCGCCAAGTCAGGACCCGGCAGCACACCCTCGGGGTCGAGTTGCGCATCTCGGATCGTCAAAGCTGGTACGCCTCGGAGCTCAAGGGCGAGTCCCATCACGACGCGTACCGCTTCCGCCAACTTCTCGCCCTCATGAATCGCCTTTTTCTGCCCAGCTTCGATTTTCCGCGCGAGGCCGATGCACAGTTGCGCAGGGATCAGGGCCGCGTTTTCGGTTGAGGAGTTACGATGACTCGGCGATCGTCACGGTGACGGTCATGGCGGACGTGACGTTGATGTAGAAGAAGCAGAAGCCGGAATAGGAAGTCGCCACCGCCGCCGCAGAGATGTCGTAGCCAGTGAACGGAAGGCTGCCGCCCACGCCCCAGATGCTGTACGAGAACTGTCCGTTGCTCGAACGCTCGGCGCGTGGGGCTACCGCGATCTTGATGCTCGGCTGCGAGGGACCGGCGGCCGAGAAGGTGTAGCCGTGACCGGTGGTGATAGGGAAACGGAAGAAATACGTGTTGTCTCCGTCGGGAGCTGTCAGGGCAAGCGGGGTGCTTCCGAGGGCGATTTTCGTGCCGCCATCGGCGACCTGGAACGAACCGCTGACTCCGCCGCCACTGACGGCCACGGCGATGTAGTACCGCTGCGCGGCCGGCGCCATGAGCGACAGATTGCCATCGGCATTGGTGACAAATTGGTAGTTCGACGGCGAGACAGAGGACGAGGTGCTGACGTAGCCGTGCACGATCCCGGACAACTCAGAAACAGCGTAGACCTGGGTGGCCGCGGCGTCGAAGTAGAAGATCTTCCAGGTACCGTCAGAAAGGCTGAACTGCCCGGTGGGACCGCTGTTGACCACGATGGGCGTGGTGGGCCCGGGCACGAACCCCGCGTCGGCAGTTGCGGAAGGTCCATCGGCTTGGCTGCCGCCGACATCGGGAGATCCGTCGCCCTGGTTGCCGGCTTCTCCGGCCGCGCCGCCGGTATCAAGTTTGGAAGACGCCGCGTCCACGCCAAGCCCTCCGGCTTCGGACACGGAAGCATCCCACCCAACTTTGCCACCATCGATTTCCGGCATCAGGCCGTCAAGGTCCGCCGCTCGGGTGTCAGACGCGGCGTCGTTCGCGGCGACGGCGTCCGCGCTGTTTATCGCCGTGTCACCCGTCCCCACCGCGTCACTCGTGTAGGATCCATCCGGGCCGGCGACCCGGCTGTCCGCCGATGTAGGCGAAGCGTCGCGACCGACGGAACTGTCGGGCGTCGGGGTTGACTCGGATGACGAGCCGCAGCCGCCCACCGCCATGACGAGCGCAATGGTGACGATGGGTCTACGAAGCCTCGGTTGCACGTGCATGGAGCCTTCAAGAAATGGTCAACGGGATCGTCATCCTATCCCCGTATTGCGGTCCCTGAAAGTTGGCAAGCGGCGGCGCGGCGGCCGGGCGTGCGCCCTTCATGGATTGCGGCCACAATTAAAGGGCAGGCCAGTGCCTTTGCCGACCGGCCGGCATCTAAACCCTAGGAAGTAAGTACCCAATGCCTACCTCATCCCTCTTCGAACCGTTCACTCTCGGGAAACTCGCGCTCAAAAATCGCATCGTCATGGCCCCCATGACGCGAAGTCGAGCGGTGGAGTCGAGCACCCCCAACCAGCTCATGGCCGAGTACTACGCCCAGCGCGCGGCGGCTGGCCTGATCATCACCGAGGGCACCTCGCCATCGCCCAACGGCACCGGGTACGCACGCATTCCCGGCCTGTGGGCCAAGCACCAGGTCGCGGGCTGGAAGAAAGTCACCGACGCCGTTCACGCCAAAAACGGACGCATTTTCGTGCAGCTCATGCACACCGGACGCGTCGGACATCCGCTGAACCTGCCGGCGGGTGCGCAGGTCCTGGCGCCCAGCGCGGTGGCCGCCGATGGCACCATGTTCACCGATGCCCAAGGCCTCCAGCCCTATCCCGTGCCGCGCGCCATGAGCGAGGCCGAGGTCTGGGCCGCCGTGGACGAGTACAAGCTGGCCGCTCAGAACGCCATGGCCGCGGGATTCGACGGCGTGGAACTGCACGGCGCCAACGGCTATTTGCTCGAACAATTCCTGAGCCCGCACACCAACCAACGCGAGGACTCGTGGGGCGGCTCGGTGGACAAGCGCATCGGCTTCGTGGTCGAGGTGGCCAAGCAAGTGACTGCAGCCATCGGTGGTGAGCGGCTCGGCATCCGTCTTTCGCCCTACGGAACCAACGCGGGCATGAAGCCCTACCCCGAGATTGACGAAACCTACAAAGCCCTGGTGGCGCGGTTGGCGCCCTACGGCCTGCAGTACATTCACCTCGTCGACCATTCCAGCATGGGCGCGCCCATGGTTCCGGAGCGGCTCAAACAGGCCTTGCGACGGGCCTGGCCGCGCACGCTCATCCTGGCCGGGGGGCTTGACCGCTCATTGGCCGAAGCCGCGTTCCGTGATGGCAAGGGGGATCTCTTCGCCTTTGCCCGCGCTTTTCTCGCCAACCCGGATTTGGTGCTGCGCCTCGAGGGCAATCTGCCGCTCAATCCCCCCGACCCGTCCACCTTCTACACGCCGGGACCCAAGGGCTACACCGACTATCCCTTGGTGACCTCGCTCAGCTTAGGGTGAATGGGTAGCTGATGATCTGGCTCGTACCGGCGGCCGGGAAGCGGATACTGCCCACCACGTTCTTGATGCAGCCGTAGAGGCCGTTCTTCTGCAAGACCGCGGGCCCTTCCACGCGAACGCCGCGCACGGTTCCCGCGCGCTGGATGCGGAACTTGATGGTCACGCGGCCAGGCACATAGGTTTCCGGATCGGGCCGCGCACGGGCGATGCAGTCCAGAATGGCGGACTCTTGGCCGCGAAAGCGTTCGTCGATCTGATCTTGCGAGAGCTCGGGCAGCTCTTTGTCGTTCGACATATCCAGACGAAGCACGTCGGGTTTGGACAGGTCGTCGCCTTGGGCGACGGGGCGGAGATCCGCGGCCGATAGGTGCACAGGTTCGGGCTCGGGCTCGGCGCCGGCCATGGTGTCGCCAGCCGCTGGACCGCGCGCCACACGAACGGCACCGCGGCTGCGTTTCTTCGTCTTCTTGACCGTCGCTGGCACACCCGCGTCCGCGGCAGGCAGCACGGGTCCGGCCGTCTTTGGCTGCAAGCGCTGCCAGTAGAAGTAGCCGCCGATGCCGAGTCCTGCGACCAGCAAACCGAGGAGAAATCCCTTCATACGGGCGAGAGCCTACAACGAAGGGCCGCACCCGGCGAGATCGCGCCGCGCATTTGCTAACCGCCGAGCAATGCGCGCTCGATAAAGACCCAAACCTGCCGGTGCAGAAAAAGATAACCGAGGGCGCTGGCGGCCAGAAACGGGCCGAAGGGTACTTCGCTGCGCCGAATGGAAGGCTGTTCCGTCGGTTGCGCTTCGTTTGCGGCGACCCTGGCCTGAACCGGATCGGTGACGGCGTCTGCGCCGGCTATCACGGTTGCTGCCCCACGCTGCCGCCGCCGCACTAGCAACACCGGGATGCTGACCAGGATGCCGATGAACGAAGCCGAGAAGACAATCGGTGGCAGCGCCTTCCATCCCAGGAGCGCACCCATGGCGGCCAGCAGTTTTCCATCGCCAAGCCCCAGACCTTCGCGGCCGGCGGCGTAGTAGTATCCGTCGGCGATGAGCCGCACCACCGCGTAGCCGGCGACGCCGCCGATGGCGCGTTCTGGCCACCCGACGTCTCCCGTCGCGAAGCCGCCCAGGAAGAACACGACCACCGCAGGCAGCGTGATCTGGTCGGGCAAGCGCTTGGTATCGAGATCGATGAACGTCAGCACGACCAGCACGGCCGAAAAGGCAAAGTACACGGCGTAGCGCGCGACCCGCATGCCGAGGGGCAGCCCCTGCGCATCGAGAGCGAAACACCACAGCACCAGGACCGAGAGCGCGGCCGTCAGGGCTTCGACAAACGCGTGGCGGGCGGAGAACTTGGCCCCGCAGTGCCGGCAGCGACCGCGCAGCAATAGATACGAGAAAATAGGGATGTTGTCGCGGGCGAGCACGCGCGCGCCGCAGGCGAAGCAGTGCGACGGCGGCGTCACCACCGACATCCCGCGCGGAATGCGTGCGATGCACACGTTGAGAAAGCTTCCCCAGATGGCGCCGAAGGCGGCGGCGGCGAAAAGCGCCGGAATCCTCCAGGCCGCCAGGTATTCAGCTAGGGGTGGGTTCACGGCTAGACGGTATCATTTGGTGGTAGATTTCGCCGCCTCTTGATGCCGACCTCCCGTTTATTCACGCTCGTGGCGACGATGGTTTTCGTCGTGGTGGGGACTGGCTGTGGCCGGAGGAAAACAGCGGCCGGACGCGGTGGGCTCGAAACCCTGGACGGCGCCCTGGCACCGGCTGGATTCGCGTCGGCCCTGCGCAAGGCCGGTGGCGGTCATCTTCACGCCACGGCGCTCTTCCGCGTCGATGGGGCAAGCAAGGCTGACCCAGGCGACGGGAGCAAGCCGGCGTCGCCGTCCGCCGTCACCACCACGACCGACCTGTGGATGGATAGGCAGGGCAACTTTCGCCTGGTGGAAAGCAACGACCAGGACGGCGGACGTGAAATCGTCCGCGTGGGCAGCGAGGTCGCGGCGGCCTTGCGCTACGGCAAAATGCTCAGGCGAACCGCGCAGGATTCCGAGAACGTGCGTTTCCTCAGCGAGGCCGTTGGCGCTCCGTGGGCCGCGTGGGAGATCATACGCCGCCAGGTCGATCTGGATGAATCGGGCCAAGGTGTCTATGGCCTGCGCCTGGGCAACCGTCTCGCCGATCTGCCCGCTGGTTTTCCCCCCGCGGAAGGCTTGCGCAAATGGCGAGACAGCGTCGAGGTCAAAACCCTCGAAGGCCAGGCGACCCTGGACTTGGGCAACCACATACCGCTCGCCTTCGCGTGCAAGGCGACCTTCCAAGCCGTGCGCGACCAGCTGCCCATCGCGGGCGACGTGACTGTATCGGCCGCTCTCGACCAGGTGGGCAAAGTGGCGGACATCGCCATGCCCGAGGCCGAAGCCTTGCACGTTCGCCAACGCACCATCCTCGAAGAGCGCGCCTTGTTAGGCGGACTCGGGGCAACACTTTCGCCAGCGGGCAAGAAGCCGAGGCCATGAGTCGCGACAGCCGCGTGACCGAGGTTCACGCCGAACCCGTGATCGCCCACGACCCGGAGCAACTCGCGCACCTGGTGCTTCATCGCGGTCTCATCGTGCGGCGGGCACTGCTGGCGAGCGCCATCCGCGGTTTCCTGCCAGTGCCCATGGTCGACGACGTGCTGGCCCGCCGCGTGCGCGCCGGACTGTACACCAAGGTAGCGACGGGCCGCCAAGTGGATCTGCCGCCCGCTTCGGCCGCCGTTCTGGCCGAGGTCAAGGGCCAAGGGGTTGCCGCGAAACTGACCTTCACGGCCGCCGCCAGCGTCATCGCGAAATTCGCGGGGCGGAAGATCCTGGCGCTTGTGGCCGCTGGCCGCGGCGCCGAGGAAATGGCGCGGACCTACTACAGCGCCACCTTCTTCGATCACTACTGCGCCAAGCTGCACGTGGGCGGCGAAATCACCGAGGCCCAAGCTAGCCATCTGCGCGCGTGCCTTGCCGTCAAGGCCTCGGACGTCTCGCTCGGCCCGGCGTGCGCCGCCTTCGGCGAAGGAAGCCGCATCCTGGGACGCTCGCTGCTCGAAGCCCCGCGCTGGGTTTCCCAGCGCATCACCGTGCTGGGCGAACGCTTCGTCCATAGCGGGGGCAATCCCGACGTGCTCGACGCCTTTCCCGAGGAGTCGAGCGGCGAAACCGCCTGGCTGGACCGCGCCGCGCACGCGGTCGAGCAGGCCATGGCCCGGGCGGGCAACGAGCACCTTACCCGCGTCGTGCGCGCCTTCGAAGAGCGTTGGGAAACAGTCGCGTGAGTGCCGGAGGGCTTTGCCCGACGGAACTCATCGCGGGAGTTCGAAAGAACCCTCCCAAGGTTCTTTCCAAAAATAGTCCGTGCCGATTGAGGAGCGCCGCGCGCTTTGCTAGCATGGAGTCTACGTGACGAAAAAGAACCCCCAAAAGCCGACCGCCAAACACCGCAGAACGACAAAACCCGTTGCCGCAGCCAAGAAGAAGCCCGCGTGCAGGGGGGGTACAAAGGTCAAAGGGGCAGCCAAGAGCAAGTTCAAGAAGCCCGTCGCCCGGCCGGCGCGCGATTTGGTTTCGGCTTTGCCAACCACCCGTCCAGCCGACGATCGCGAGCGTCGCGAGTCCCTGGCCACGGCCAAGGCCGCCGTCGCGGCGGCGCTGGAGAAAAAAGGCGTCGAGCCCGTGCTCATCGATGTGTGCGGTCGGGCGAGCTATGCGGACTTCATCGTGGTGGTCAGCGGTCGCAGCGATCGTCAGGTCGAAGCCATCGCGGACGGCGTGTGCGAAGCCATGTCCGCGCGTGGCCGCCGTCCCATCGGCCGCGAGGGCGCGCGCAACGGGCGCTGGGTGCTCATCGATTTCGCCGATGTGGTGGTGCACGTCTTCTATCATCCACTGCGCGAGGTGTTCGACATCGAGAGCCTGTGGATCGACGCACCTCGGATCAAGCTGCAGATCCCAGCCGAGGCGCGGGCCGATACGGTACCGGGCCGCGACACCCTGACGTGAAGATCGTCATTCGCGCCGTCGGTAAGATGCGGGATCGGCGGCTCGATTCCGTGTGCGAGGAGTACTGCGCGCGCATCCGGCGTCACGTGCCGGTCGAGATAGGCGAGGTCGAGGAGGATGCAGCACTGCTGCGCGGCCTGCCAGCGGGCACCGAGATCGTCGCGCTCGAACCCGGTGGCGACGCCTGGACCACGACCGAGTTCACCAAGTACCTCGAAAAGCGCATGGTGCAGGGCACGCGGGCCATTGCCTTTCTCATCGGCGGCGCCGATGGCCTGGGCGTGGGCACCGTCGGGCAGGCCAAGCGTCGGCTCTCGCTCTCGCCGCTGACCCTGCCCCACCGCCTGGCGCGCGTGCTTCTCTGCGAGCAGATCTACCGCGCCATTTCCATCATTCGCGGCGAACCCTATAATAGGTAGATATAGGTAGATTGCGCCGTTTCACCGTAGACTTGGCATTTCATGAGCATCGGTAAACGGCTTTTCAATCTGGCGAAATCGGAGTTGAATTCGCTGCTCGATCGCGCCGCCGAGGCGGAGCACGTGGTATCCCAAGGCCGCGATCCCGACGAGGATCTGTACCGCCGCTTCAGTCTGGACGAGCTCACCGACAAAGAGCTAGAGGTCGAAATCGAACGGCGCTATCGCGCTCGCCAGGCGCAAGCGAAAGGCGCGGCCGCGGGTGCGCGAGCTGCGAGCGGGTCGACGGCCGGCGCGCGAGCCTCGGACAAGCCTGGGCCGGGCAGCTCGCGAGCGTCGAGTGGCACACAGGCGCGCAAGCCCTCGTTGGACGACGATCTCCGGCGCGCCTACGCGGCCCTGGAAGTCCCGTTTGGCTCCGACTTCGCCACCGTCCGCAAGTCGTACCGGGTGCTCATGCGCAAGTACCACCCCGACCGGCACGCCGGCTCGCCCGACAAGCAAAAGGCGGCCACCGAGCTGGCACAGAAACTCTCGGCGGCCTACCAGCTGATCGAACAGCGGGTAGGCAAGTAACCGGTAAGCTGTCCCTGCCGGGAGAGCGGCGGTCGGCCTTGGACCCTCGACGCCCGGCCGCCACCCACTCCCGCCGCTCGTTTCGCTCGGCCGCAGCCGGCTATCGCCAGGAACGTTTTCGTCCAAAGCTGTCGAGCGCCGCTCTCCCTACGCGTGACTTTTCAAATAGGCCTAGTCTAAGTTCACTTCGCCTTCGGCAAGAATCGTGTCCCCAAGATCGCTCGTCTGAACGAAACGCAACAAGTAGCCGTGGCCGGGCATGAAGCCATCCTCGGGGCGCAAGTCGAAGCGCATGGCCACCAACTTGGTGGGCAACGTGTAGACGTCCCAAATGATGACAGCTTCCTTGTTGGCAAGGGCGTTAGGGTCGGCCTCGTCGAGCAAGACGACATGGATGGGCGCCACCGCCGACGGGGTCTTGAATCGAGCCACGACCTCGACCTGCCAGGGGCGCTCCTTGGGCGGCGCTGTCACGGCGCCCAGGCTGGCAACATGGACGCTGCGCTTGAGCACGGGGACATACGTCATGGGCGCTGTCTCACGCTCGTTGCCATAGGTCTCAGCCCCGCCCGCGAAGAAGCAGACCGTACCCGGGACTCGACAAACTTTCGTCAAGGCCGGGGCGGGCTTGAGCACCTGCGGTGGCGCCGGCTCATCGGCGCCGGGCAATGGCACAAAGAGTGGTTCGAGTGTGCTTGGTTCATATTGGGCAGTTGCGACAATAAGCAATAGCGGATAAGCGGACATCTTTGACCTCCGAGCAGCTAAGTTTCATGCCTGTCGGATGCAGCCCGATGGAGGAGGGTTGCGAGGTTTTCTCGTCGACCAGGTGCGCTTCCGAGCAGTGAACCGAGGAAGATACGCGGCTGTATCACAGACCTGCGGCCTTGGTGATTCTTCCGGACTTGTGGCGGGATGCGCGCTAGGTACTTGGACATGAAAGCCATGGCAGCTTCCGCGTATGGGCCACTCGAAGGCCTCAAGCAGATGGACTTGCCGCTGCCCACACCCGGGCACGGCGAGGTTCGCGTTCGCGTGGTCGCATCGGCGCTCAATCCGGCGGACTACAAGGTCTTGCTCGGGAAGATGAAGCTCCTGCACGGCCGTAACCGGCCACTTGTCGTCGGCTATGACTTCTCCGGCACCGTCGATGCGGTCGGGCCCGACGTCAGCGAGCGGTCGGTGGGCGACGAGGTGTTTGGATTTCTGCCCTACGGGCCCTTCAATAAGCGGGGTACATTCGCGGAAGCACTGATCGCGAAGTGCGACGAAATCGGGGTGAAGCCGAAAGGCGTCCCGCACGAGGTTGCGGCGGCGTCCGCCACGACTGGTCTCACCGCGATTCAGTCCATCCGCGATCTCGGGCGGCTACCGGCCGGCGGCGGGCAGGTTCTGGTGACCGGCGTCTCAGGTGGGGTGGGATCGATCGCCGTGGGCGTCGCCCAGAAGTTGAATGCTTCCGTCACGGCCGTGGGCTCTGGTGCGGGACTCGATCTCGCGCGGCGCCTCGGCGCCGTCAAGGTCTTGGACCGCACCCAAGATGAACTACCTGGGTGCATGAAGAGTCAGCTCGATGGCCAGTTCGATGTCGTCTTCGACGCCGCCGCTGCGTACCGTTGGCGCAAGTGGCGAGGGACGCTCAAGACCGGGGGCGCCTTCGTGACGACGCTGCCTTCGTTTACGTTTGCAGTCGACAAGGCCGCCAGTCTCTTCGCGCGCACCCGGGTTCATTTCGTCAACGTCAAGTCGCGCCCGGCGGATCTCGCCCTGCTCGCGGGCTGGCTCGAACAGGGCCTCAAAGTGCCCTTGGCAGCGACCATCCTGGTTCGAGATCTTGCCCAGGGCCTGGCGCAACTTCAAAAATCAGGTGGGCGCATTTCCGTTCGGGTCATGGACGGATTTTGAGAGCCACCGATGGACAAGCTCTACCAGTGTCCGTATTGCGGAGAGCAGGACGCTCTCGACCTGGAATCCGATGTCGACATGGAGTCGCCCGGCGACCAAGTGTTCGTCCGGGATTGCTCGGTGTGCTGCCAGCCTTGGACGGTGACGGTTCATGTGGCCGCTGATGGTAGAACGTCGGTCACCGTTGACCGGTAGGCACCTAAGCTCGGCGGCGGGGTAGACTTCCGGTCCATGCTAGGAAAAGGACTAAGCGAGTTGATTCCGCTGCTGCAAGTGGCGGTCGGGCCAGTGATCTTGATTTCCGGTGTTGGACTTCTGCTCCTTTCGCTCACCAACCGATTCGGACGGGCGGTGGATCGCTCGCGCCAACTCATCCACGAGATGCGCGAAGCGGGCGAGCCCGACCGGCGACACCTGACAAGCCAGGTCGAGGTTCTCTATCGCAGGGCGCACCTGATTCAGATCTCCATCATTCTCGGCGCCACCAGCGTGCTGTTCGCGGCGCTGCTCATCATCACGCTGTTTCTCACCGCGCTGATGAGATGGGAATCGGCCGTCATCATGGGCCTGATGGTCAGTCTGTTCTTCATCGCCTGCCTGCTGACACTCATCGGATCCATCGTGATCTTCATCGTGGAGATCCACCTATCGCTGAAAGCCCTCAAACTGGAAATGGGCCACGAAAAGCCCGGCGCGGCGGCCTAGCCACCGAGGCTACGCGGCGGGGCTCCGGTGCCTGTCGATCCAGATAGCCCAAAAGACGAAAAGCCAGAGCGACACGTTGTTGACGACGGCCACGGCGGTGGCTGACGGTGGCGGCGGGCCAAGCGGACCGGCCACGTAGGCAATCGCGAGGAAGATAACGAAGACGGCAAGGGCCCAGCGACCCATGCTGTCCTTGGCGCGCGTCGCCCGCCGATACAGCGACACGCCGGCAACGAACAGAAAGCCTTCGACCACGAAGGTCGCGGTGATGGATTTCCACAATCCGAGTCCGACCATGGGACCCGCCAACCCCACCGGCATGTCAGGCACGTGCGTAATGACGTCGAGAATCCAGTGGCCAAGCACGAGGCCGGCCAGAATCACCGCCGCCTTGGCGTTGCGCCGAAAGACCCAGTAGAGGGCGGCCAATACGGCGCCCGCGACAAGGACGCTTACCAAACTGTGCGAGTACGGGTAGTGGGGGAACGCCATGGCCGTCATGGCGGTATGGCCGGGCGCGATCATCACCTGTTCCCACCCGCCGATGAGAAGCAGCGAGAACAGCACGTCCGGCCAGGTCGCAGCCAGAAGGTAAGTGCCGAGCGATGGGCGCGGATCGAGCTTCTTCGCTGCCAACGCGGTCGCGATGTGTCCGATGAACATGCGGGCCAGCTTGGTTCAACGGCAGCCGTCGATCAAGTTGGCACGGACACGTCCCGTCCAGTTCGCTCCCCGCCGCCCGCCCCGTCGCCTTGCTTGATGGCGGCCTTACGCCTCTTCGCGATCGATCCACTTCGAAACACTCGCGGCCTTGTAGCACTCAAGAAGCCGAAGCAACAGAACCGGATCCTGCTCCAGAAAAGCCATCTGCCGATGTTCTGGCCGGAGAAACCGCTGAGACACGAGCAGGTCTAGGAATTGAAGTAGCGGCGCGAAGAAATCCCGAGCACCAAGGAGACCCAGTGGCTTCTGGTGGAGACCTAGTTGTGCCCAGGTCCACATCTCAAAGAATTCCTCCAGCGTACCAAGGCCGCCGGGCATCGCGATGAATGCGTCCGCCAGTTCGGCCATCATGCCCTTCCGCTCGTGCATGCTCGAAACCACATGCAGCTCGGTCAAAGCATCATGAGCAACATTCTTCTCCGCAAGCGCGCGCGGAACGATGCCGATGACCTTCCCACCCGCGGCGAGCGCCGAGTCTGCAAGTGCACCCATGAGTCCGACCTTCGCGCCGCCATACACGAGCACGCGGTCGGTTTCAGCAATGACCCGCCCGAGCGCTTTGGCGCTGGCCATGAAGTGTGGATCAGCACCCGGACTTGACCCGCAGTATACGCATATGTTTCGCATCGAAAATCGGCTTTGATCGGTCTATCAACGCTTTGCGATCAAGCTGCGGGCTGCCGTCCGTCAGCTTCAACGGCTTTATCCAGCACTACGCTGCAAGGCCAAACCACAGAGCTATGGCCCGGTTGACTCTCACCATGGTTCTGTCATCCAGACGACCGACGGCCTTCCCGATCTTGTCACGCCGGACGGCGGTGACTTTGTCGACCATGATCTGCGAGACCGAACGCAGCCCGTTTGAGTTTGTTGGATCAACTGTTAGTCGAAACAACGGGGCGTCGACGATGGTGCTGGTCACAGGAGCCACCGCAACGTTGGAATGTGTGTCGTTGAACAGGTCTGATTGAATCACGAGGGCTGGCCTTCGCTTGCCATAGTCGCCTTGCATCGCGATGATGACAACATCCCCGCGCCTCACGATGTCCAGCCTTCAGTATCGCCAAGGGCCTCCACCCACTCCATCGCGTCACGTTCAGATCGAACATTCTTCTTCGCCGCGAGGCTCTGACGACGGCACTCGTCAGCGAAGCCGCGAGCTCGCGTGTCGGGCAGCCAAACCTGCACCAAACGCAAGCCCGAGTCTCTCATCCGCTCGCGGTAACGCTGAACGGTCTTTCTAGCTGCTGCAGCCTTTGACATGGCATGTAGTATAACATGTCACAAGCCATGTCGCCAGACCCGCGTGTCTGGATAACGATTTGCCGTTAAGCGGCGGCCGGCCATCTGCGGCCGACGTCCTCTTCAACGGCTTTACCGGCGTTTCTCTGTGTGCGGATCTACATATCACAGCCCGACCAATGCGGACCAAGGTCCTGCACTGTCCCGTCGGATTGCAGCCTGAATCTCGTCCCTGCCCCACAAAGTCCGACGTGCGGCACGGCGATTGAATACTCTCGACCGATCTGAAGCGGTTCACAGTTTTGGGCTTGATAGTTCGAGTTGACCGATGCGCCATATTCCCATCGGTTAATCTCCACGAGAAAGTCAGCTTCCGGCGGCGCCACGCGCTTGAGACGACAAACGGAGCGCAGAGGACGCTGGTCCGCGTTTTCGTAAACGATTATGCCAAGCACCTTCACAGGCCTCCACCACGAGGAGATCTGAAAGACTGGCCTCCCCGCAGCGCCAGTTGCACTCACGTGTGCCGTTGAGGCGCACCCCAGAAAGAGAACTAATGCAACGGTGAAATATCGCATGGCGACGTCCGGCCAACGCCTTGCCGTTCAGCGGTCTGGGCGCCGCCGAGCCGGCGCGATGATTCTATGCCGATGCCTCTGCGGCGACCAGATCCGCTGCAACGGCATGTTAGCCAGGCGCAGGGGGAGGAACTGGCATCCATTGCAGCGCCGAGATCGAGCCTACCCACATTGGAAAGGGCAACTCCGCCCAAGTCAATTCGAGCTCTGTCCTCTTTGACTTCAACCAGTTGGCCACTCGGAAAAAGTAGACCGGATTTTGGTCGACCTGGGCGACTCTTGCCAGCTCGCGCCCCGCCCCCCTGAGCAGATAGGCCGGAAGGGTCAGGTCCTTTGCTTTGTTCAACATGAGGACTCTTGCGCCCCATCTTATGAAGGACTGCTCCGTTGTAAGAGTGAGCGTCTTCATCGAATCGGAATTGATGAAGTCGGCATCGTCCAGGGCCAAGAGCTGTCCGTGCGTTACCCCGGAACTCGTCAGTAGGTCTAGGTCATTCGGTATCCACTCATAGCCCATCACGTAGGGGGCGATCATGGCGAAAAGGTTAGCTGTCTTGTGGTCAAGGTATCGCAGCGCAAGCAGTGTGCGCATCGAGCATGACCCCGGCGCGATGCTCTCCTGAGCAAGGATTCGAGCGTAGATTTCTTGCAACATCTCATCCGAGACTAGTCCGGCGTCATCCCAAAATTTGTTGATCCAGTCGTCCGCCGTTTTGCCTGCGCCTCCACTCGGCGCACCGGTGCCAGCGTCCTCAATTGGCGGAAGTGCCAGTTGAGGGAGAGCCTCGATTACCTTTTGTGTCTTCGCTGCTATTTCCTGCCGTCGTATCCATTTTGCTTCCGCTTCACCGAAGACCTCCCTTGCGTAGGAAACATCTTGCGCACTAAGGACCTCGGACCGAGCGATTTTGTCGAGGACCGAACTGGCGATCAAAGATTTAGCCTGTCGACGAGCAGCGGCTCCGGGGAACATCCAAGCGAGAAACCCGGGTAGTGAACTCCCAGCTCTGACTTCGAGATTGGCGCCCTCGGCGCTAACGCCACCTTTCACAGCAAACAGTTCTTCGTCACTCATGATTTGTCTCCGGATCGATGAGAATCGTCGCTCTGGCAACGCTCTATTAACCTGCAGAGAGCATTCTAATATTCCTGCGGGAAATTTGCAGGTTCTCGGGGGCGGATGTCGTGGACGGCGCGCGGTGGTCAGTGATTCAGCGGCGTTGGATTACGGGAGTACAGTGTGACCGGTGCGGACCGACCTCGGAAGAAGCTTGATAACACGATAACAGAACGCTGCAGGGCCGCCTGTTTCTGCGGCCGAGGGACTTCAGTCTCCACTTCAGCCTCCAATGGCGCCATGGACGAGTTCGTGTCTCAGTCGAGACCGCGAAGGCGCTGCTCTGGCCGGCGGTTGGCGGTCCGGAACGGAAAAGCCGGCCCGCGGGTTGGCAGGTTCGCAGTTGCAAGGGCTGCGAGTGCTCCGGGGACCGGCTTGTTGGCGGTTGGGAACGGGGGTGGCCGCGCCTGCTACTTCGCTTTGCCTTGGTTGGCGACGGCGTTCATGGCCGCGGCGATGGCGGCCTGGTCGCCGAGGTAGTAGTGCTTGATGGGCTTGAGGCTTTGGTCGAGCTCGTAGACCAGCGGGATGCCGGTGGGGATGTTCAGCTCGACGATTTCGCTTTCGGGAATGTTGTCGAGGTACATGACCAAGGCGCGCAGACTGTTGCCGTGGGCCGCGATGATCACGCGCTTGCCGCTCTTGATGGTGGGCGCGATGGTCTCGTGCCACAGGGGCAGAAAGCGCGCCACGGTGTCCTTGAGGCACTCGGTCAGTGGCAGCTGGGCCGGCGTCAGGTCGGCGTAGCGCCGGTCGTGACCGGGATAGCGCTCGTCGGTCTTTTCGAGGGGCGGCGGCGGGATGTCGTAGCTGCGGCGCCAGATCTTGACCTGGGCGTCGCCGTACTTGGCCGCGGTCTCGGCCTTGTTCAGGCCTTGCAAACCGCCGTAGTGGCGCTCGTTGAGGCGCCAATTGCGGTGGACTGGGATCCACATCAGGTTCATGGCGTCCAGGGTGAGCCACAGCGTGCGGATGGCGCGCCTGAGCACCGAGGTGAAGGCGATGTCGAACTCGTACTTCTCGGCCTTGAGCAGCTGTCCCGCGGCCTTGGCCTCGCCGAGGCCCTTCTCGGACAGGTCGACGTCGTGCCAACCCGTGAAGCGGTTCTCGCGGTTCCATTCACTTTCGCCGTGCCGAAGCAGCACCACTTTGTACATGTCGTGTCTCCTATGAATCCTTGAGTGTTGCGGGGCGTATTTCTAGCATGCCCAGGTGTACGGATGCTCCTGCCAACATGCGAACGTGGTCAGGCCATTGTTCGATTTGCAGAAACTGGTCGCCAGAGGCGCGATAGCGCCACAGCGTGCAGGCCCCTGGATCGCCGCCAGCGGTTGTCACCTTCGCCGCACCTGAAACCCTGAGCAGGTAGCTTTCGCCTCGGTGATAGATGGTGGCCGGGGGCGGCGTCGTGATGTCGATCCCCGCAATCTCGGCCAGCACCAGCGCTCGGTCGTCTACGTCGCTGGTTGGGGATTCGAGAAAGCGAACGGCGCCCGCCGCCACAAGTCGTGCTACATGTAGGCTGCGATCGATAAGGGCATACGTCAGGATGTCATCGACCCGGTAGTCGATGCCCTGGTAGCCAACCCTATCGTTCACATTCAGCTTCATGTCGCGTCCGCGCCCGAGTATTGCGCCACGCCTGCGGCCTTGACAACCCTCGGTCTCGCCGCTAGGCAAGGTGGCGCGTGAAGCTGGAACTCCTTCGTATTCTCGATGTGGACGGCAAGGTTTGCCGGCCCGAACTCGAACCCGAAATCCCGGGGACCGAGCTGCGCCGCATGCTCGAAGCCATGATCGAATCGAGCTTGCTCGACGAGCGCCTGCTGCGTTTCCAGCGCCAGGGCCGCATTGGTTTCTACCTGACTGCCTGGGGCGAGGAAGCCACGCTCATCGGCCCGACCTGGGCCCTGCGGCCCACCGACTGGATCTTCTCGTGCTACCGCGAGCAAGCGGCGGCGCTCTTTCGCGGCTATTCGATGCGCACTATGATGTGCCAGCTCTACGGCAACGCCGAGGATCCGGTGAAGGGCCGCCAGCTTCCCGCGCACCACACGGTCCGCGATGTCAATTTCATGAGCGTGAGCTCGGTGGTGGGGACGCAGATCCCGCACGCCGTGGGCATGGCCATGGCAGCCAAGATCAGGGGCAAGGACGACGTCAGCTTCGTCTACTTCGGCGATGGCGCCACTTCGACCGGCGATTTCCACGTGTCGTGCAACCTGGCCCAGGTGAAGAAGGCGGCATGCATCTTCTTTCTGCGCAACAACGGCTGGGCCATCTCCACGCCACGCGGGATCCAGACCGCCTCGCCCACGCTGGCGCAAAAAGCGGTCGCCTACGGCATGAAGAGCGTTCTCGTCGACGGTAACGACATGCTGGCCTTGATTCACGTCACGGCCGAGGCGGCGACGCGCGCGCGCAGGGGCGATGGACCCACGCTCATCGAGGCCCTGACCTACCGGCGCGGGGCGCACACCTCGTCCGACGATCCCACCGTGTACCGCGATCCCGACGAGCCCAAGCAATGGGAAGCCAGCGATCCCATCAAACGCTTTCGCGCCTACTGCGCGGCCAAGGGCTTATGGAGCGCTGGCGAGGAAGAGGCTTTACGCAAGGATTTCGACTCTCGCTTCGCCGCGCTGGTGAAGGAGGCCGAAGCGGTGCCAGCCCGGCCGCCCGTTGCGTCGCTTTTCGACGACGTCTACGCCGAGCGACCCTGGCACATCGAAGAGCAGGCGCGCGAGCTGGAAGCCAAGATCAAGCGCCGAGCCGAAGCCGCACCCAAACACTAGCTCGGGGTCGCGCCGTCAGCATCCGGCCCTCTTGTCGTGCAACGTCCCGAAAACACGGCCCCAAGGGCGGGGAACCTGTTACTATCTGCTTCCTAAAACCTTTGCTCCAGCGAGGGGACATGAAGCGGGATTCGAGCACAACGGGTTCGCGGTCGGTCGACTCTGAAAAGGGTTACTCGGAGAAACTCAAGGCTGCCTTGCGAAAGGCCGAGAAGCAACCGGCCGAGTTGTCGGTCTGGGACGACCTGGAAGCCCTGGCCGCCGAAACACAGAAGCCGGACGACGTGGCGGCGGCCTATCGCAAGGCCCTCGTGCCAGGCCTCGCTCCCGAGCTGATCGGCGTTTTGGGTCAGCGCGCCCTCCATTTTCTAGAGGAATGGTATGCCGGCGAAACCGCGGTGATCGTCGAGTTCCTGGACGGCATCCTGAGGCTCTACGCGAGCGCGGATTGGGCCCTCGAACGGCTCACCATCCTTCGCTCCGTGAACCAGCAGTGGGACGAATTGCTTTCTTCCTACGACAGCGTTCTAGACGGGCTGGCCGACGGTCCGCGCCGACGACGTCTATTGCAAGACGCCGCCAGCGTGGCGCGCGATTCGGGCAACACGGCACGCGCCGCGAGCTACCTGCGCGCCCTGCTGGAAGCCGCGCCCGGCACCATCGAGGTGTCGTCCGAGCTCGAACACCTGCTGGAAAAGCTGGGCGACTTCGCCACGCTGGCGTCGGTTCTGGGGCTGCGTCTAGCCGTGATGTCGGGCAACGACGCCATCGACGTGCGCGCGCGACTGGCTGGGCTTTACTTCGACCACTTGGGCCAGCCCGAGCGGGCCCTCGACGAGGTCGAGAAGATCCTGGCCCAGCCGTCGCTGGCCGACGATCGCATGCCTTGCGCCCTGGCGGATCGCATTCTGAACGACGGCAAGCTGCCCGCAGCTGTGCGCCGGCGCGCCCTCGATATCTTGCGCGTGCGCCACGCCCACCTTGGTCGTCTCGACGGCGTGGTCGCGGCTTTGCGCGTGGCCTTGACCTTCGCGACGCCGGAAGAGACGCGCGCTCTCGTCAACGAGTCCGCCGACATGCTCGAGCGCAAGGGCGATCTGGCGGCGGCGCGCGAGCAGTTGGTCGAGCTGGTGGCGTTTCAGCCCGACGAGGCCTCGACGCGTGCGCGCCTCAAGTTCCTGGCCGAGGCGACCGCGACGCCCGCCGCGTACGTACGCGGTTTGCTGGTCGCCGCCGAGGCCACCAAGAACGCCAAGCTGCAAGTTGGGTTGTGGCTGGAGGCCGCGCAGATTGAAGAAGCACGCGAAAACGGCGCCGGCGCCGCCCAAGCCATCGAGCTCTATCGCAAGATCCTGGCCAGCAGCGCAGCGCAGACCGAACAGATTCTGCTTGCCCTGCGCAAGCTGACCGCCCTGCTTGCCCCCGAAGCGGACGAGCGACTCGACATTCTCGAACGTCAGGCCAAGCTGGAACCCTCGCCTGGCGTGCGCCGGGGAGTCTTGGGCGAGGCCGCGGATCTGGCCCGCGCTCGCGGCCAACTCGAGCGCGCGCTCGGTCTGTGGCAAGAGCGGCTGGCCGCCGATGCCAACGATCGCAAGGCGCTGGCACGCACCATCGAAATCCTCGAGGGCGCCGAGCGCTGGCAGGATTTGGTCCTGGCCCTGGCCCGGCGGGCGAGCGCCGATGTGCCGTGGATCCAGCGTCGCGCCGATCTCATGCGCGTGGCCGAGGTGGAACGCGACCAACTCAAGAATCCGGTAGGTGCCATCGCGGCGTTGTCCCAGATTCTGGAAACCGCGGCCAGCGACCCGGGGGCCGTGGCGGCGATCCTCAATCTCTTCGCGGCAGCGGGGCGCTGGCAGGAGCTGCTCAACTTGGGGACCCGCGTGGGCCAAGGCACCCAGGGCGAGCTGGTGGCGCTGTTCGTGCGCCTGGGCGACGCCTGCCGCACCCAGCTTTCCGATCCACAAGGGGCCGCGACTTGGTACGCCCGCGCCCTGGCCGTCGATCCACGCACCCAGGGACTGCGGGACGCCTTGCTGGCGTTGGCCGACAACGAAGTGGCGCGCGCTTCCGCCGTCGACGGGGTTGTGCGCTGCTGCACCGCCAGCGACGACTGGCAAGGCTTGTTGGCCATTCTCCCCCACCGCCTGGCCCTGGCCCAAAGCGACGGCGAACGCGTGCGCATCCACCGCGAGGCCGCCGAGATCGAGGAGAAGCGCGCCCAGCGTCCGGGCGATGCCCTCGGCCATCACATCGAGATCCTCAAGCTTCGCTCCGACGACACGCAAGCCGAGGCCGAAATCCTGCGTCTGGCCGCGGCCACCGGCGAGTACGCGCTGGCGGCAAAATCCATCGAGCAGGCGAGCGCCGCGCTTCCGCCCGCAGCGCCGCGCCTGACCCAGCTCCTCCTCGCCGCTAGCCGACTCTTCGACGAGAACGCGGGCGACAAGTCCGCCGCTCTCGCCTGCGCCGAGAAGGCCTTCCAGGCTGCGCCCGCCGACCGCGCCGTGCGTCTTGTCGTCGTGCGCCTGGCCGGCCAGCAAGGGGCCTTCCAAACCGGGGTCGAGGCAGCCCTGGCCGAGCCCTTCGACGCGGGTGTCCTGGTCGGCGATTTCCTGCCCTTGATGGAAAAGGCCGCCAGCGGCGCCAGCGACGCGCAGGACCGTCTCAAGGCCCTGGGGAGATTGCTTTCCGCCGCGCTGGCGAAAAAGGCCGGCGTCTCGGGCGCGCTTGGCCGCGCTGTCGAGGAGCACATCGCGGACTACGCCGTCGCGCCGGACAGGGCGGCTCAGTGGCGGGAAAAGGCACTCTTGCGCGCGCGTGACTGGGATCCGTCGCACGTGCCGACGCTGCGCAAGCTGGCCGAGGCCCAGCGCACTCGCGGCGGCAAGCCGCTCTTCGAGACCCTGGTGCAGATCGCGACGCTCGCGCCGCGCGAGCTCGATTCGCTGGTCGAGGCACTGGACGTGGCCGAGCAAGAGAGGAAGGAGCCGGGACTTGCGCGCGCGGTTCTGACCAGCTTGTTCGATCGTTCGGCCGGACTACTGCGCGCGGGGCTTGCGGCGGAAGGCAAATCCACGGCTGCGGATTGCCTGGTGCGCGCGACGCAGGGGTTGGCCAAGCAGCTCGGGGCAAGCCGGGACAAATCCGACATCCGTCGCGCCGTGGACTACCTGCTCGAAGCCAGCCGTCTGCCCATCGCCCCCGATGTGGCACAAACCCTGCGCGCACGGGCCGGCGAATTGGCCACCGACGTAGACAAGAAGCTGGCGCGCCAGCTCCTCCGTCAAGCCGTGGACCAAGATCCGCGGAACCGCGGCGCGATCAAGGCGCTGGCCAAGCTCTACGAGGAAGCCGACCTGCTGAGCGATCTGCTCGCCCTGCGCCGGCGCGAGCTCGACGACGCCACCTCGGCCGACGAGCGCCTGACATTGCGCCTGGACATCGCACGCCTGGGCGAAATCGTCGAGAGCCGTACCGGCCGTTTCGAGATGCTGCTTGCCAATCTGGAGGACAGTCCCGGCCACGCGGCCACGCTCGACGCGATTGGCCAGCTGCTGCATTCACGCGGCCGCTACCCCGAGCTGGCCGACATCCTGGTCGCGCAGGCGCGCAAGCTAGAAGACCAACGCGATGCCCTGCCCGCGGCCCGGCTTTGGCAAGAGGCTGCCGTGCTGTTCGAAAAGCAGCTTGGCGATCCGGCGCGCGCCATCGGCGCGTACGAGAAGGTCGCGCAGCTGGCCGCCGATCCGTCGGCCATGGAAGCGCTGGCGCGCCTGTACGAGGCCGCGGGCGAGCCTCTAGCCGCCGCGAGTTGGCTCGAACAGCGCATGTCCACCGGCGCTCCCGCCGAGAAGCGCGCGGCGGTGGCCAAGTTGGCGCAAACCTACCTCGAGGGTGGCCAGCGCCATCGCGCAGTGGCCGCTCTCGAACGCGCCCTGGGCGAGGAGCCCGAGGCGTCCCCGCTGTGGGTCATGCTGGCACGCCTGCACCGCGAGGCTGGACACCACGAGGCGCTCTTGCGCGTGCTCTCGTCCTTTTCCGCGCACACGCAAGACCCCGAAACGGTGGTGGCGAACGCGCGCGAGGTGCTGGCGCTTTGCCAGGAGAAACTGGGCGATCCCGCACTGGCCGTGCCGGTGCTGGAACGGGCGGTTGGCCTTGCCCCCGAGGAGCGGGATCTGCGTCTGGCGCTTGCCGATGGCTTGCGCGCGTCCGGCCGCCTGGCCGAGGCGCGAGCGGTGCTGGAAGGGCTGCTGCAGGAGTATGGTCGCCGGCAATCGCGCGAGCGCGCGGGCCTGCACCTGCAGATCGCCACGGTGGCACGGGCCGAGAAGAACGCCGACCTCGCGGCCAAGCACCTCGACCAAGCCGCCGCGGTTTTGCTCGACAGCGTGGACGTGCAATTGGCTCTGGCCGAGGTGGCCGAGGAGCGGGGCGAGCTCGATCGCGCCGAGAAGGCCTACCGAGCGCTGTTGGTGCTCGCCCGCCGCGGGCGCAGTGGCGATTCCATCATGACCGCGGGCGAGGTGCTGGTGCGGTTGCGGCGACTCGCGCTCCGCCAGGGCCAGAAGGCCCAGGCCGCCGAGCACCTCGAATCCGCCGTGGCGCGCGCCCTGCACGATCCCGTGGAGGCGCGGCGCATCCAGGCGACGCTATTGGCGGACGGCGACCACGAAACCCTGCTCGATCTCATCGCCAAGCGCCAAGCAGCGGCGACCCACATCAGCGGCGAGGCCCAGGTGGTGTGCGAACGGGCGAGCGTGCTGGAAAAAGTTGGTCGTGCCGAAGAGGGGCTTTCGGCCGTGCTGGAGATCCTAGCCAAGGTACCGGACAACGCCGAGGCGCACACCCTGGCCCGCGGCATCGCCGTACGGCTTGGCAAGGCCGAGGCCTATCTCGATGCCGTCGTGGGCGCAGCGGACAAACTTCGGCGCGCCGACGACGCGGCCACGCTGGCCGATCTCTTGCTGCGCGCGACCGACGTGGCCGAGAAGGATTTGCACCTGCTCGATCGCGCGCTCGGTTTCCTCCGTCGCGCCGAACAGACAAATCGGCGCAAGGCCGAAGTGCAGAGCGCTCTTGTCCGCGTGGCCGTGCAGATGGGCGATGCGGAGGAGATCAAGCGCGCCGTGGCCGGGCTGCGCCGCTTGCTGCAAGCCGCGGCTTCCGACGCCGAGAAGGGCGATCTTCTGTATCGCTTGGCCGAAGCCCAGGTCGGCCAGGTGGACACGCGCGAGGATGGACTCGATGCCCTGGCCGAGGCGGTGGAAGTGCAGCCCGACTTGCCGCGCGCGACGGCCATCGTGCTAGGCGCGCAGGTTCCCGATTCGGCGCTGGCGCGTGTGCTTCCGGTCTACGAGAAGGTCGCGCGGGCGTCCAAGGACGAACGCATGCTGCTCGACTTTCTCGAACGGCGGGCGTCCCTACCCGGGGCGCAGCTTAGCGACGTTCGTGAAGGCGTCGAGCTGGCCATTTCGTTGAGCGAAGGCGAGCGGGCCGAACGCATGCTCGCGCGCGCCATCGAGGTCGCGCGCACGTCTGCGGACGGTTTGCGCGAAGGCCTGTGGGCCGTCGGCGATCTGTCGCGCCGCCTGCGCGCACGAGGCGACTTGGCCGGTGCGGCGCGCGTGCTCGACCAGGCTCGCGAGGAGTGGGCCAACCCACGGCTAACGCCGCTCGTGCGCGAGACCGCCAGAGCCGCTGCCGCCGTCCCCGAATTCGGCGCGGTGGCCGCCCAGTTGCTGGAGCACCTGCGCGGGCTGTACCCAACCGACCGCGAGGTGTGGGAGCCGCTGCTCGATTTGTACGCGCGGCTCGGTCAGCGTTCGGCCTTGCAGGCACTGGTCGACGATCTGGTCGCGAAGCTCATGGGTCGTGGGGATCGCAGCGCGGTTCGCATGGCCTGGGCGAAGTACCTGCAAAAGAGCGGCGACGCAGGCGAGGCCATGTCTGCGGCGCTGCGCGATGTCCTGCTCGAAGAGCCGGGACATCCCGAGGCGCTCACGCTGCTCGCCGATATTCATGAAGAGCGGGGTGAAGTCAGCGAAGCCGTGACCTTGCTTTCCGAGGCGCTGTCGAGCGGGGACAATTCGGCGGGCGGGGCCGCCCGCGCGACCTTGGCGCGGCGACTTGGCGACCTGGTCAAGAAGGCCGATCCGGCCCAGGCCAAGGAAGTCTATCGTTCGGCCCTGGCGGTATCGCTGCCCGACGCGGCCGTCAAGCGCTCACTGCAACTGTCGCTGGCCGAGCTTCTGACCGGCGAGAACGAAGTGGCCGAGCGCGCCGCGCTTGGCGAGGAAGTGTTGCGGGGCGAGACGGGCAAAAATGCCGCGGCCCAGGCCATCGCGCTTTGCGATCTGCGCCTGGGGATTGGCGACGAGAGCGGAGCCGAGCGCGCCCTGGTTCTGGGTCGCGAGCGCGCCCTGGGTAGCGTAGAGATTTTCGAAAGGCTCGCTGCCTTCTACACCCAGCGTTCGCGTTGGGCGGAGGTAGTGCAGCTCTTCGGCCAGGAGGCGAGCCGACAGCCCGATGCTGACAAGACCACGCGCATGTTGCGCAAGGTGGCCCACCTGCAACGCGAGAAACTGGGCGATGCCAAGGGTGCGGCCCAGACTCTGCGCCGAGCGGTGGAGGCCGACCCATCCGATTTCGATCTGGTGCGCGAGCTGAGCGATTCGCTCATCGAGGCCGACGATACTGCGCAGGCGATCTCGGCGGTCAGCGAGATCCTGGCCAGGACTCCCGAGGGCGCCATGCGCGTGGGGCTCTTGCGCCTGCGCGCCGAGTTGGCCGTGCGCAACCACGACGACACGGCCGCGGCGCGAGATCTGGAAGAGGCTCTGGCTCTCGGCGCCAGCGACACCGCGACCGAGTTGGCCGCGGTGCTGACCCGCGCCGCCGGTCGCACCACGAGCGCGGACGACAGGCCGGCCGCGCGGGCGGCGACCTTGCGCTTGGCCGAGATCCTGCGCCTCGGCGGTGACCACGAGCAGGCCGATCAAGTACTGTTCCGTTGGATCGAGGCCTGCCCGGACGATCGCGAGTTTCTCTGCCAGATGCGCGACATCTTCATCGCGGCCGAGCGCTGGGAATCCGCGGCCAACGTGTGGGCTCGCCTGGTGCACATCGAAGAGGGCGACGCCAAGGTCCAAGCCGTGCTGGCGCTGACCGACACCTGCGAGAAGCTCGGGCGCGGAGAAGAAGCCCTGCCATGGCTGTCCGGCGTGCTGGGCGAGATGCCGGGTCATCGCGGGCTGCAATTGCGCCTGGCCGGGCTCTACGCCTCGACCGGCAATATCGTCGAATCGGCGCGCCTGCGCAACGAGATGGCCGACAGCGAACCCGACGAGAAAGAGCGCTTCGGCCTGTACGTGCAGATCGGTCAGGCCCTGCTCGCCGTCGGGGAGGGCGCGGATGCCGCCGTGGCGCTGGAGAAGGCGCTTGCGCTGCCGTCCGCGGACAGGTCCACGCGGTCGATGTTGCTCGACGCCTACACCGCGGCGGGCAGGCTTGACCAAGCATCCGTCATCCTGACCGATCTGCTTGCCGACTCCAAGTCCATGAAGTCCGAGGAGCTGGGGACCCTGTACCAGCGCCAGTCCAAGCTGGCGGCGGTCATGGGTGATCGCGACGGTCAATTGCAAGCGCTCAAGAAGGCGCTCGATGTGGATCGCCGAAGCGTCGCCATCGCCAACGAGCTGGCCGATCTGGCCGAGTCCATCGGCGACGACGAGCTGGCCTTGCGCGCCTTGCGCGTGGTCGCGGCGAATCCGGTGAAGGACGCCAGGGTTCTAGCGCTCGCGTACCTGCGCCAGGCACGCATCGCCCACCGGGCGAAGGATCGCTCGCGCGCCATCATCTTCGTCAAGCGGGCCTTGCAAGAGAACCCCGATCTCGAAGAAGCGCGCGCGCTCCTCGATCAGCTGCGCTAGAGGAACCAGTCAGGGTCTTCACCGCCCCCGTGAAGGCCTTCTGGCTGCCGAGGTAAGCGGAAATTTGGCCAAGAGGGGGCAACGTGTGACGGTGGTGTAGCGGTCCCGGCGAGGTCTTCGGGACCTGCTCCTCACGAAAGGCAGAGGCATGGCGGTCAATACCAAGAAGGTTCTCAGTGTCATCTTGGGCGGCGGCGCAGGGACGCGCTTGTTCCCGCTCACCAAGGATCGGGCCAAGCCCGCGGTGCCGCTGGCGGGCAAGTACCGCCTGGTGGATATCCCCATTTCCAACTGCATCAACTCGGAGCTGCGCAACATCTACGTGCTCACGCAGTTTCAGTCCACCTCCATGAACAAGCACATTTCGGGATCCTACAAGTTCGATCCGTTTACCGGTGGCTTCGTCGAGATTCTGGCCGCGCAGCAAACCTTTTCCGACGCCTCGTGGTGGCAGGGCACGGCGGACGCCGTTCGCAAGAACATGATCCACTTTCTGACCCATGGGCCCGAGTACATTCTGATTCTGAGCGGCGACCAACTGTACCGCATGGATTTCCGGGACATCCTGCAGCAGCACCAGGACACCGGCGCCGAGATCACCATCGCCACGATTCCAGTGATTCGCCGAGACGCCAGCTCTCTCGGCATCATGCAAATGGACGCTGATCGCCGCATCCATCGCTTCGTCGAGAAACCCAAGGACGGGGCCGTGCTGGACGATTTGCGCCTGCCACGCGACTGGTACGGCCGGTTTCGCCTCGGCAGCGACGACGAGCTGTTCCTGGCTTCCATGGGCATCTATGTCTTCAACCGCGACGTGCTGGTGCAGGTGCTGGAGAACGACCAAACCGATTTCGGCAAGCACATCATTCCCCGCGCCATCGGTTCGCGTTCGGTGTTTTCGTACGTGTTCCAGGGTTACTGGGAAGACATCGGGACCATTCGCGCCTTCTTCGAGGCGCACCTGGACCTGGCCGCCGAATTGCCACGCTTCAGTTTCTTCGACATGACGGCGCCCATCTTCAGCCGGCCACGCTGGTTGCCCGGCTCGAAGATCAATGGCGGCACCCTTGATCACGCCGTGTTGTGCGACGGTTGCATCGTCAACGGCGGGCACATCGAGAACTCGGTCATCGGCATTCGCAGCATCATCGGCATCGGCTGCAAGATCTCGCGCACGGTGATGATGGGCTGCGACTACTACGAGTCGATGGAATCCATCCAATCCCACGAGGCGCAGGGCTTGCCTCGCATCGGCATCGGCAAGAACGCGCGCATCGATAACGCCATCATCGACAAGAACGCCCGCATCGGCGACGAGGTCGTGATTTCGCCAGCTGGCAAGGCCGACAACGTCGACCATCCGCTGTACTACATTCGCGACGGCATCGTGATCATTCCCAAGAACGCCGTGATTCCGTCCGGAACCGTCATCTGACCGCCGAGCACGTGAGCCATCGGCCTACTGGGAACCGATTGGCTTCGGGGGCGCACTGCGGATCCAGACGGCGAAGCGGTTACTGAACGACATTGTCTTCATGAACTTGTCGCCCAGGGCGCTCTGCAGGTCTGACGAGGGCGCCGTGCCGTCCGCGATCACCACGGAATTCACGTGATCAATCACCTCTGGCAGGCCGGCGGATTGGGATGTCACGGATAACTCCGGCACCGGCCACTGTTTGAGCTGCTCGGGAAGCGGCTCGTAGACGCCCAAGGCCTCAACCGGATAGACGCCATCGGCGTAGTTCCCCAAGCCGAGCAACAGCGCCCGGTAGGGTGGCTCTTGCGGAGGCAGCTCTTGCGGAAGCTCGACGACCTCGTACTCGCCCTCACGGAAGGTGTTCGTCGCGTAGTGAGCGAGAAAGGCCGCAAACACCACTTCCTCCTGCTTCGACAGAGCAGGCCAGACACTTCGTTCGTGAACGATGTGTGTGATGCCAAGGGATCGATAAAGCTGGCACAGTTCGCGCGCTGTCTTCACGCTGCGGTAGTCGATGAGCGCCTGGTATCCAGGAATATCATGCAACACGGGCCGATTGACACCTAGGCTGAGACGGGTGTTGTGGAACAATAGGACCGCATCGGGAGGAAGTCGGCGGTTCAGGGCAACTTGCGTACTGAGGTACTGATCAAACCGTGTCTTCGCTCTGCCCTCGTGTCCGCTACGGATTAGCCTGAGGGCGTCGTCCATGCGCCCCTGTCCAGCGTAGTAGGGGATATCCCCTCCAACCACCACTTGGAAGCCGACCAGGCCCAGCAAGCCGATGCGTGCGAATAGACCGAGCTCCCAAGCACGAATGATCAAAGCAGCGGTTACTCCGGCGATCACGGGGAAGACACATTGTAGATAGCGCTCGACCGGATAGGTGTAGGCCCAGGTGATGAGAGCGATCATGCAAAAAATCGAGCCGTTCCACAGACGCCTCTGCTTGCGCAGAAAGGGGAGCGTCGCTAGCAGCAGGGTGAACAGCGATCCCATCAGGGTTACCTTCATCTTGAACGAGAAGGTGAAAGCGAGCTTGATGGCGTTGACCAGGATTTTGGCCAACGGCCCCCGTGGGATGGTGCCGTCGCCCGTAAGCATATAGGTGACGAGGATTGGGGAATCGGGTTGCCGAGGCCGGCTGCCCGCGAAAAACTCCGTCATGAACGGATACAGTGGGTTCCGATAGAAGATCCAATTCTTCAGGAAGTGGGGTGCCGTCAGCAGCGCTCCGACCATGACAAGGATGAGCGGTCCTCGCCAAAGTCGGGCGCGCCCGAGTTGCGCCAACCGCGCCATCAACCCGGCGCTGCGGAGGGAAAGAAACGACAGCCAGAACCACCGCCAGACCATCAGAATGGCGATCGGGACGACGAGGTAGATGGCCTGGTATTTCGACAGCACTGCACCGGCGGCCAACACCCCGACCAGGGCGCAATGGCGGGGCGACAGATCTCGGGCTGCGCGAACCGCTGCCAGAAAGACGGGTGCCGCGAAGAACCCGACGAAGTGATCGGCTCCACCGCCCAGATTGCTGTCGTAGTCGAAGATGATCGGGAACAGGAAGAAGGCTGCCCACGCGCCTTTGACCCGCGTACGCTCGACCAGCCAGGCGGCCGTCGCACCAACGCCAGCCAGGGCCCAAAGCAAAAGGCAGAACTCAAGGTGCAGCGCCAGCATCCAACGCAGGGGATCGTCCAAACCCGGCAACAAGAAGCCCCAGGTGTTCACGATGCTGGCCAAGTGCGGGAACGATTTGTTGTAGTCTGCGGGAAAGGCGACGATGCGGCCTTCGCGCGCATAGTCCTGGGCAATGGTCAGGTGATACCAGCGCGAGTCGTAGTTGAGAGCGGCGGGTGTCATGCATTGCAGGTACGCGAACCCCACAAGGATCACGCCGGCGACGATCGCCGCCTTGACCAAGATGTCGGTCCATGGTGGCAGCACCCTGGTGGCGGCGCGGTCGGCGCGCCAAAGCCGCACCAACCGCAAGAGCGAAGGACCGCCGGCCACGAGCATCCCTATGGGCAGAGCGACTGCGAACCAGATTCGGTATAAGGACAGAGCTCCCGCCACGAACATCACCATCGTGAATGCAACCAGGCCAACCGCCACACTTGTGATGAGCGTCTCAAGAGCTGGTCGGTCGCGTACCTTGAGCCAACGAAAGAGAATCAGGTGACCGAACGCCAAGCAGGCAACGTTGAGGACCGCACAGTACGACCAGAGAATCAGAAGCTGCCAGAACAGCCAGTCTTTGATGGGGTACTTGGGGTCAAGCAGCGAGAGGTAGAAGCTGAGCCCGACAAGGCATACCACCCCGACCGCAAGCGAACGAACCCAGCGCCGCGAAGCGAGGTTGAAAAGCAAGTGCATTGGCCCCTCCATGCCGATGGCGGATGATGAATGTCGCGCCCTGCCTGGTCAACCTGGATGTGCAGGACCTCTCTGTGTCAGCAGCTCCAAACGGTCGACGATTGCGCGCGCCGCCTGCGGCCGGGCCAGCTTGCGCATGGCTCCGCCCATCTCGGCCCGTTTGGAGCTGTCCTTCGCGAGTCCCGCAATGGCCGTCGCCACGTCCTCGGCGCGGGCCGCGCCTTGGTCGAGAACCAGCGCCGCGCCGACGCTCGCGAACTGCGCTGCATTCTTGCGCTGATGATCGTCGGCGGCGGTGGGCAGCGGAATGAGGATGGCCGGCCTTCCCGCGATGGCGAGCTCGGCCAAGGTCAAGGCACCGGCGCGCGCGACCACGAGATCGGATTCTGCGTAGGCGGTCGCCATGTCCTCGATGAACGCCTTCACCACCACCCGCTCGGCGAGACCAAGCGCACCGTAGCGTTCTTGAATGCGATCGCGATCCGCGCTTCCGGTCTGGTGGACCAGGGAGAAATCCAAATTGGCCGTGGCCAGGATTGCCGCCGCGGCCGTCACCAGATCGCTCACAGCCCGCGCGCCCTGGCTGCCGCCCACCACTAGGATGCGCATCTTGTCGGGCACTGTTTCCGCGTCGCCCACGCGCTCCAGAGCCGTCACGATCTTCTGGCGCACGGGATTGCCGAGGCGTTCGATCTTGCGCAAAGGGAAGAAGCGAGCGGCGTCCTCGAAGGCGATGAAGACCGCGCGCACCAGCTTGCCCAGCACGCGGTTGGTGATGCCCGGCACGCTGTTCTGTTCTTGGATCGCCGTCGGGTAGCCCATGAGCGCGGCGGCGAGCACGAGCGGTCCCGAGGCGTAGCCGCCCACGCCCAGCACCGCGCCCGGCTTGAACCGGCGCAAGATGGCCATGGATCTGGCGAGCGCGAGCGGCACGCGATAGAGGCCGCGCAGGGTGCCCCAAAGTCCCATGCGCTTGAGCCCACTTACGTCCAGGGTTTCGAGGGCATAGCCAGCAGCGGGCACGGCGCGGGTTTCGATGCCGCGGCGAGTGCCCACGAAGAGCACCTCGCCACCGCCGCGCCGGATCACCTCGTCAGCGACGGCAATGCCGGGGAAAAGATGACCGCCAGTTCCGCCACCAGCGATGAGCAGGCGCACTAGTGCTGCCCGCCAGAAAAGGTTGAAGGGATCGCAATCGACGGCTCGGGCAGCACGCGAGCGCAAAGCGCGAACCGCGAAGTTTTCAGCTGTCGGTCACCCCTCTCCCTTCGGGAGAGGGGCTTCGGGGTGAGGGTGAAATCTCTTTTGAACCCCGACGCTGAGGCCATGAAGGCGATGAAGCCGCGCTGGCAACACTGTCCGACGTACGGTGCTGTGCCCTCACCCCACCCCTCTCCCGAAGGGAGAGGGTGGTCTACACGAGCTATTCCTGATGTCGCAACCGCGCCTCTTGGAGGGACCATCGGCCTGACCCAGGTGGAACTTCTGGCCAGCGGCACTAGCGAACCTCGACGACCACGTGCACATCGGCGGCGCCGGTGCGCCGGTTCTTGGACCGCCTGCGCACCGTACGCAACGATTGCCACAAGGTCATGCGCGAAGGTTCCGGCAACCGTGCTGAAATATTGGCTAGCACGCCAGCCATGAACAGGCTCATGACCAGCGCCGTGCCGCCGTAGCTGACGAAGGGCAAGGGCAATCCCTTGGTCGGCAAGAGGCCCAGCACCACGCACATGTTGACGATGGTTTGCAGACCGAAAAGGCAGGTGATGCCGAAGGCTAGGTAGCAACCGTAGGCATCGCGCGCGCGCATGGAAGCGCGCAACCCGCGCCACACCAGCAGGGCAAAGCACAGCAGCACGGACAGGATCCCGACGAGGCCCAGCTCTTCGCCGACCACGGCGAGGATGAAATCGGTGTGCGCCTCGGGCAGGAAGAACAGCTTCTGATGACCCTGGCCGAGGCCCTGGCCCCACACCCCGCCCGAACCCACGCTGATGAGCGATTCGTAAAGTTGGTAGCCAGTGTTGCGGCGGTATTGCCAAGGATAGAGAAAGGCAAGCAGCCGCTTCATGCGCCAGGATTCACCGGTGATGAATACCTTCCAGCCGATGGGCGCGGCAATGAGCACGGAAATCAAGATGTAGCTCGTGCGCGTGCCGGCCACGAACATGAGGCCGAGCGCGGTGACGCCGATGATGACAGCCGTGCCGAGGTCGGGTTGCTTGAGCAGAAGCCCAAGAAACACTCCGGTCATGATGAGCGGCGGCAAAAAGCCGATGGAGAAATCGCGCACCTTCTCGGCCTTGCGCGCCAGCAACACGGCCAGGTAGAGCGCGAGCGCGAACTTGGCCAGCTCCGACGGCTGGAAGGACAGCGGGCCGAGACGGAACCAGCGAACGGCGCCGTTGATGGATGGGCCGAGCTTCAGCACCGCAGCCAGCAGCAGCATGCTCGAAAAAAGCAGTGGATAGGTGATCTTGCGATACACCGAGTAGTCGAGACGCGAGCCCACGAAGAACGCAAGCAAGCCAACGCCGGCATAGACCGACTCGCGCTTGAGGAAGTAGGTCCAGTCGCCGTAGGTCTTGGCCGCAAACACGGCACCCGCCGAAAACACCATCACGATGCCAAAGCCGGTCAGGGCCAGCACCGCGGCGACCAACCAAACGTCCGGGCCTTCCGACGGCTGCGCGCCTTCGCCGTACTCGGCGCGAAGATCGCGTTTGCGTCCCGGCCACAAGAAGGCGATGCGTTCGCGCAGGGTCATCAGTCCATCTCCGGATCCAGGGGGATCTTGTCCGACGTACTGCTGATGAGAACCTGCACCGCGGTCCGATAGACCTCGGCTCGATGGGCGTAGTCACGGTACATGTCGAAGCTGGAGCAAGCCGGCGAAAGCACCACCGCATCTCCGCGCTCGGCCAGGCCGGCGGCCAGCTCGACCGCCTCGTCCATGTCCGATGCCATCTCCACCGGCACGACCGGCGCGAGAGCGGCCCTGATCTTGGGCGCGGCTTCGCCGATGAGAACCGCGGCCCGCCCGTACTTCTTCATGACCTCGGCCAGCGGCGCGTAGGAGCCGCCCTTGTCCCTGCCGCCCGCGATGAGCACGACCTTGCGCGGAAATCCGTCGAGCGCCGCCACCACCGCGCCCACGTTGGTGCCCTTGGAATCGTCGTAGAACTCGATATCGTTGAAATCGCCCACCAACTCCATGCGGTGGGGCAGCGGGCGGAACGAGACCAGGGCATGGCGCGCCTCGGCCGGCAAGGTTCCGATGAGACGCGCAGCCATGAGCGCGGCGAGGGCGTTCTCTTGATTGTGCCGGCCGACCAGGCCTGGCAGTTGCGCGGGATAGTATTCGATGGGACCGCCGGGAAGACGGACGCACAGGGAATCGCCTTCGAGCCAACCTCCGACCCCGAGCGCCCGGTGGGTCGAGATGAGCACGCAGCGGCTTTGGATACTGCGGGCCGCGGTCTCGACGTTCGGGTCGTCGATGTTGAGCACCGCGAAGTCCGACGCCGTCTGCGCCGAAAAGATGCGCTGCTTGGCGGCGATGTAGCCCGCGAAATCCGGGTACCGATCGAGGTGGTCGGGCGAGATGTTGAGCAGCACCGCCACCTGCGGTCGGAACGTGCGCACGGTTTCGAGTTGGAAGCTGGACACCTCGACCACGCAGTTGCCGCCCAGCCGCCCGGCATGCGTGCCGACCGCTTCGCAGAGTGGCGTGCCCAGGTTGCCGCCCACGAAGGTGGGCCGGCCATTGGCGCCCAGCATGGCGCCACACAGGGTCGTGGTGGTCGATTTTCCATTGGTGCCCGTGATCGCCACCATGGTCGATTCGATGAACCAGGAAGCCAGCTCGAGCTCGCCCGTCACGAACACACCCTTGGCCCGCGCGGCGTCGAGCTGGGGCATGGGCGGCACGCCAGGAGAAAGCACGATCATGTCTTGGGCCAGAAAAAGCTGGGCGGGATGGCCGCCCAGCTCTTGGCGAATGGTCGATGGCAAGAGCGCCAGCTCCGAACGCAACTGGGCGGTGTCCTTGGCGTCGTTGACCGTCACGTGCGCGCCGCGCGTGGCGCACAGCCGCGCCGCCGCGATCCCGGAGCGGCCGAGACCGACCACCAGGACGCGCTTGCCTACCAAATCGCGTTGGGACGACTGCATCAGCGAACCTTCAACGTCAGAAGCAATCCAACGATGGCGCAGAAAAAGGAAACGATCCAGAAACGCACCACGATTCGCGATTCCGGCCAGCCCTTCTTCTCGAAGTGGTGATGAATGGGGGCCATCAAGAAGATGCGACGCTTGGTCGCCTTGTAATAGCCGACCTGGATGATGTCGGATAAGCCCTCGACCACGAAGATGCCGCCAATCACGGGCAAGGACAGCTCGGTCTTGGTGGCCAGGGCCACGAATCCGATAGCACCACCCAGGGCCAGGGCACCCACGTCGCCCATGAAGACTTGGGCCGGGTGCGTATTGTACCAAAGAAATCCTATGCCCGCGCCGCCGATGGCGCCGCAAAACACGGCCAGCTCGCCCGCCCCCACCACGTGCGCCATGCCCAGGTAGTGCGCGATGTTGAAGCCCGCTAGGGTTTGTCCGGCGGCGTAGCAAAGCAGCATGTACGTGAAGGCCGAAACGATGACCGGGCCGATGGCGAGGCCGTCGAGGCCATCGGTCAGGTTCACACCATTGGAACAACCCATGACCACGAAAACGAGGCCAAAGGTGGCGTAGAGCATCAGCGGAATCTGGATGTGGTGGTGCTCGAAGTTGAGCAGCGGCACGGCGAGACGTTGGCGAATGTCCGGCTCAAGGCCGCCACCGTAGAACAGCCAGCCCACGGCCACCGCGCCCACCACGAACTGCACCAAGAGCTTCAGCTTCCCGGGTACGCCGCGTTTGTTCTTCTTGGTGATCTTCAGGTAGTCGTCGACAAATCCCAGCGCCCCGTAGCCGACGGTCACGAAGAGAGCCGGCCACACCAAGGGGCTGGTGAGGTCGCACCACAAAACCGTGCCCGTAACCAGTGCCATGATGATGAGCGCGCCGCCCATGGTTGGCGTGCCCTGCTTGCTGGCATGCCCGGCCGGCCCATCGTCGCGAATCACCTCACCGAGCTGGCGGGCGCGCGCACGCCGGATGAACCAGGGCGCCACCAGGAAGGTGATGGAAAGCGAGGTCAGCGTGGCGAGCATGGTGCGTGTCGAGACGTAGCGGAAGACATTGAACGCCCCCACTTCACCGCGCAGTCGTTGAAAGAGGTGAAAGAGCATGGCTTAGGTTCCCAACTTTCTTTCGAGCGCATCAAGCGCGCGCTCCAGGCGCATTCCCCGCGACGCCTTCACGAGAATCCAATCGCCCGGCTTGGACCACTCGGCCATCGCGGACGCGGCGAGAGCCGGATCCAGCGTCGCCAGCACGCGATTGCGGTGCAGCCCGGCCGCGCGAGCCCCGGCCGCAAGTTGTGCGGCCAGCTCGCCCACGGCGGCCAGCCCGGCGAAACCAAGACGCGCGACCTCCTGGCCAAGCCGGTGGTGCGCCTGGCCCGTTTCGGGACCGAGCTCGAGCATGTCGCCTAGAAGCGCGAAGGCACTTCCCGAGGCGTCTGCGGACACGGCCACGGTGCGGAGCGCGGCCAACATGGACGTCGGATTCGCGTTGTAGCAATCATCCATCACCCTGCGGCCGGCGAAAACGTGCAGCTTCGACCGGTGCGGCGGCAAGACGGCTTTTTCCAGCGCCTTGGCGGCCTCGAGAAGTGGAAGCTTGAACGCCGAGACCACCGCCAGGGCCGCGGCGGCGTTGCGCGCGTTGTGCTCGCCCGCCAGAGGCACGCGCAGAACGACTGGCGTCGAGCCCACCGAAAGGCGAACCACGGATCCATGCTCGCCGGCGGGAACGCATTCTAGAATCCGCACCTCGGCGCGCACGGGGCGCGGGCCAGAGTGCACGAAGCGAAGCTTGCGCCCCTCGGATAGGTGGGTGGTCTCCTGTTGCAGAAGCGGTTCGTCGGCTGGCAAGACCGCCACGCCGCCGTCGGCGAGGCCGTGAAAGATCTCGCCCTTGGCGCGCGCGACTTCCTCGATGGAGCCCAGGCGTTCGAGATGCGCGCCGGCCACGTTGGTCACAACCCCAACGTGCGGCTTGCCGATGTCGGCGAGATAGGCGATCTCGCCGCGCGCTCGCATGGCCATCTCCAGCACCCAGAAATCTTCCTCCTCGGTCGATTCGAGAACGGTCATGGGCAAGCCGATGTCGGTGTTCAGGTTGCCCTGCGTGCGCAGAACCCGACCCGAGGCCGAGAGCGCGGCGGCGATGAGCTCTTTGGTTGTGGTCTTGCCGTTGGATCCGGTGACGCCGACTACGCGGCCTTTGAATCGCGACCGCACCGCCCGCGCCAGATCGCCAAGCGCGCGCCGCACGTCGGCCACGGCGATCACGGGCACGCCCTCGCATCCCGCCGGTAGGCCTCGATGGGCGGCCACGACCACGGCCGCGGCGCCGGCCTTGGTCGCGACCGCGCAGAAATCGAAGCCATCCGCGCGCTCGCCGGGCAGCGCGAAAAACAGCCGTCCTGGTTCCACAACACGGCTGTCGATGGCCACGCCCGTGAAGGTCGCGCCTGGATGGCCGGGCTCAATCAGCATGGCTCCACCCATGGCTGCGCAGGCCCAGGCGAGCGGACGGGCCTTGGGCGAAGAACCGTCCGTCACGCGCCCCTCCGCGCCGCAAAGGCAGCCGCCGCAATCTCGCGGTCGTCGAAGTGGGTCTTCTCGCTGCCGACGATCTGGTAGTCCTCATGCCCCTTGCCGGCCAAGAGGACCACGTCCCCCACGCGCGCCAGGGCCACCGCGCGAGAAATCGCGGCTCCTCGGTCGGGCTCGACGTGAAATCCGGCCAACCCTTGCGCAAGCTCGGCCGCGCTTCTCTCAGGTTTTCCCGTCCGGCGCACGCCCTCGACGATCATCTCGATGATCGAATCGGGTTTTTCCGTGCGCGGGTTGTCGGAGGTCACGAGGGCGATGTCGGCCCGAGCAGCGGAGGCCTCACCCATGAGCGGGCGCTTGCCGCGATCGCGGTCCCCGCCACAGCCAAAGACGCAAATGAGGCGGCCCTTGGTCAGCGGTCGCAACACGTCGAGAGCGCGTTCGAGCGCATCGGGGGTGTGCGCGTAGTCGACCACGCACAGCACGCCTGCCTCGTTGGCCACGGCTTCGAGCCGGCCCGGAACCCCGCGCAGTCGGGCCACACCTGCGGCGATGGCGCTGGCGCTGATGCCATGACCAAGCGCGATCCCAACCGCGGTCATGATGTTGGCCAGGTTGAATTCTCCCACCAGCGGCGAAACGATCTCGAGAGCGCCCGCTGGCGTCCCGAGGCGCGCGCGAATGCCACCCGCGCCGAGCCACCGCTCCAGTACCGCGATGTCGGCCCCGCGATCTCGCCGGGTCATGGTGAGAACCTGGCAGGTCGCCTCCTTCCTCATGGCCACGCCCTGCGCATCGTCGACGAAGAACACGCCGACGCCCTGCCCTGGCGCCATCAACTCCTGGAACAGAATGCGTTTGGCGGCGAAGTAGCGCTCCATCGTGCCGTGGTAGTCGAGGTGATCCTGGGTAACGTTGGTCAGCGCGGCGACGCGGAAGCGGCAGCCGGCCAGGCGGCCCTGTTCGAGCGCGATGGACGAGGCCTCCATGACGACATCGCTTGCGCCGGCTTGTCTCATCTCGGCTAGGTTGCTGTGCAGCTCGATGGCACCTGGCGTGGTCAGCGATGCCTCCTTGTGCCTACCGCCAAAGCAATAGCCAACGGTACCGATGACGCCGGCCTTGCGGCCCGCGGCGGCCAGGATGGACTCGACCAGGTAAGTTGTCGTGGTCTTGCCGTTGGTGCCAGTCACCGCCGTCAAGGTCAGCGCCGAGGCAGCCTCGAAGCGATTGGCCGCCACGATGCCAAGGGCCTGCCGAACATTGGGAACCAGAATCCATGCGGCCTCACTCGCCAGCTCGCCGTCGGGCACGCCATCCGACTCGGTCAAGATGGCTGCCGCGCTCTTGGCCAGGGCATCGGCGATGAACTTGCGTCCGTCCTGCTTCGAGCCTGGAACCGCCACGAAGAGGTCGCCGGCCCGAACCCGGCGCGAGTCGTCGCAAACCTCGGCGATTTCCATGGCCTCCGTACCCGAGACCACACGCGCCCCGCCCACGTTTTTGAGCAGGTCTGCGAGTCGCGCCATGGAAAGCTTCTAGCCTCCCCTTCGTTGGAAGGAAACCCGGCAGACCGCGCTCGCGGACGCCGTACCTGGCTTAGGCGACTGGCTGGTTGCCACCCCGCTGCCCGACGGAATCAATTCAACGCCGGCCTTGCGCGCGGCGCGGATAGCCTCGCCCATGCTCATTCCAGTGAAATCGGGGAGCGCAACCGGACCGCCGCCTGGAGCCACCGGTGCTTCGTCGTCCTCGGCCACGGCGCTGTCGTCGACGTCGCCCTGCTCGCTCGCCACCACTGCGGGCGGCTCGTCGAGCCCGGGGCCGTCGGGCTCGGCCTCCGGCGCGGCCGGCTTGGGCGCGGGCTTGGCAGGTTTCTTGGTCTGCTTGTCTTGGGCAATCGCTGGCGACGAAGGCGCCACGCCGAGATAGCGAAGCGCGCCTTCGGCGATGGCCTTGAAGGCGGGCGCCGCCACCACGCCGCCATAGTGAATGCCTTGCGGCTCGTCGATCATCACGGCAACGACCAGGCGAGGATTGTCGGCGGGAACAATGCCGACAAAGGACGAGAGGAACTTCGACGGATCGTAGCGACCGTTGGTCACCTTTTGCGCGGTGCCGGTCTTGCCCGCCACCGGGTAGCCTGGGATCGCGGCGGCCTTGGCGGTTCCATCCTCGGTCACGCCTTGCATGATCCCGAGCAGGGTGCGCGCGGCGCTTTCGGACATCACGCGGGTGTCTCCGCGCGCCTCGGCAGGCCGCTCCACCGGCTCGGGTTTTCCGTCGCTGCCGATGTAGTGCAGTGCAAGTTTCGGCGGATGGTAGACGCCGTAGGCGGCGATGGCCGCGAACCCGGCCGCGAGTTGCACGGGCGACACGGTCAGGCCCTGGCCGAAGGCGTGGGTGGCGAATTCGATCTCGCCCCAGCGCGAGATGGGGCGCAGGATCCCGCGGCGCTCGCCGGGCAATCCCAGGTAAGTCGGGCGGCCGAAGCCGAAACGGTCGAGCGCGTTCCACAACGCTTCCTTGCCGATGCGCCGGGCGATCTTCACGGTGCCGATGTTGCTGGAGAACTTGAACACCTCGGCGGCGCTGAGCACGCCCTTGGGATGGTCGTCGCGGATGTGGAACTTGCCGATGGCCAGCTGCCCCATCTGGCAGTCGATCCTATCCTCGGGCTTGACCTTGCCGGCGTCGAGGGCCGCGGCAAAGGTGAAGGTCTTGAGCGTCGAGCCGGGTTCGAAGGTGTCCGAGATGGTGCGATTGCGCGCGCCGCGCTTGGCTGCATCCGACGGATCGTTGGGGTTGTAGGTCGGCACGCTGGCCATGGCCAGGATCTCGCCCGTGTGCGGGTCGATCATCACCGCCATGCCGGCCTTGGCGTTGTGCTTGGCCACGGTCTCGCCCAGGATGCGCTCGGTTTCGTAGGTCAGGTAGCGGTCGAGGCTGAGCACCAAATCCTTACCCGCCGACGACGATGAATCGATGGCGCCGTCGACCAGCAAATCGCGCCCCAAACGATCGTGCACGCCCACGACTTCCATGCCCGTGCCTTGCAAGGCCTTGTCGAAACCCAGCTCCACGCCTTCCAGGCCCTTGCCGTCGAGGCCCGCGTGGCCAATCACGGTCGCGGCCAGCGCCCCGTTGGGATAGACCCGGCGCGGCTCCTTGCGCGTGCCCACGCCTGTCAATCCCAGGGCCGCCACGGCCTTGCTCTCGTCGGGCGTCACCCGCCGTTTGACCCACGCGAAATACTGCTCGCGCTTGCCGGACAGGTTCTTGTCGAGCTCGCGCACGTCCATATGCAAGGCCACGGCCAGCTTGCGACTGCCATCGGCGACGAACGCCAGTTGGCGCGGGTTGCAGTAAACCGAATCCAGATCCGCCGTCGAGGCCAGCTCGTTGCCTTTGCGGTCGAGGATGCGGCCCCGGCGCGGAGCGATTTCGATTTCACGCAGATAGTTGTTCTCGGCCCACTCGCGCAGCTGCGCCGATTCACGCACCTGGAGCTGCACCGCTCGGCGGCCGACCAGGTAGGCCAGACTGAGAAGACTGAGTCCGAACAGAACCACGCGCAACTTGGTCCACCTGGTCATCGTGGCTTGCCCCCGGTATGGGAACCCTGGTCCACCACCCCAACCCCGTGAATGTCCACCGGTGCGGGCGGGCGCATGCCTAGCTGGTCGCGCGCGATGGCGATGATGCGCGCGGGATCCTTGAGCATGCCGATCTCGATCTCAAGATGACGGCGCTGCAAGGTCAGCTCGCGAAAGGCCCGCTCTTCCTTGCCAAGCGCGATGGCGACCTCGATGCGTTTGGCATGAACGGCCACATGCGCGGTCGCGATCAAGGTCACGCCCAGCACAATCAGGCCAATCAACCCGAAGCTCAGCCTGCGCCTTGCACCGCTGGATTCGACCACCGCTTTGGTGTCGGCGACCTGAGGATTCATGCGGGCAACCTTTCCGCCGCGCGCAGCTTGGCCGAGCGCGAGCGCGGATTGCGTGAGCGCTCTTCGTCGCTGGCGGTGACCACGTGTTTGGTGAGGATGCGCAGGCAGGCGTCGGCATCGCGAGCGGCAAGAGCGCGGAAGCTTCGCTTGACCATGCGGTCCTCGAGCGAATGAAAACTGATAACGACGAGGCGTCCGCCGGGCTTGAGGCACGACGGTGCCGCGGCGAGAAATCTCTCAAGCTCCCCGAGCTCGTCGTTCAAGGCGATGCGCAGGGCCTGAAAGGTTCGCGTGGCTGGATCCTTGTTGCGCTCCCGCCTGCCGATGGCGCGGGCGATGAGCTGGGACAAGGCCCCGGTTGTGGATAAGTCCTCGCTCGCTCGCGCCTCGACGATGGTGCGGGCGATCTTGCGCGCGAAGCGTTCCTCGCCCAGATCACGCAAAATTCGCTCGATCTCCTCCTCATCGGCTCGGCCCAGGAAATCGGCCGCAGTTTCGCCCTGCGATTGGTCCATGCGCATGTCGAGTGGGCCACTATGGCGAAATGAAAATCCCCGTTCCGCGCGGTCGAGTTGCATGGACGACACCCCCAAGTCCACCAGGCAGCCGTCCACCAACGGGGCTCCGACGCTTTCCAACGCGGAGAGGAGCGACCCGAAAGGCGCGTGTGCAAGGGTCACGCGGTCGCCATACGTCGCCAGGTGCGCCCTCGCCCGTTCGATGGCATCGCGATCCCGATCGATGCCGACAAGCCGGCCATTGGGCGACGAGCGCTCCAGGATCGCGGCGGCATGCCCACCCAGCCCAATCGTGGCATCGCAGTAGGTGCCCCCGGCCGATGGCGCAAGAAACTCCATGGCCTCTTCCAGAAGGACGGGCGAGTGGCCGGAGTCTTGAGCGATCTCGGTGATCATGGATGGCTAATCTTGTCGGCATGCGTCTTAGACTCACCGTTCCATTTCCCACGCTGGGTGGGTAGTACCCCCGTCCGCGGCGGAATAGAATCCGAATTTGGGCAGTTCATCCTAGGCGCAAGAAGCACCCCCATCATCTAACTGCCACCCGCTAAGTCAATTTTTTGCGCTGTGCTTTTCCCCAATAATTGCAAGCAGATTGAATGAATCCTTGGGTTGGAAAGAAGTTCGCACTGGGGAAATACCATGGATTGGTTAGTAATCAATATCACATACAAACTTGCACACAATATACGTAACCCCGCTTGACTAAAGGCTTCTTTTGAGCGATAACGCGATTGTCAAGAGACGGTTCAGCCAGGAGAAGGAGTGGACGTCCATGGAAGCGAGGTTGTTCGAGCTTGACGCAAAAATGGGAATGCTGGCCGAGAAGGCGAGCGTCTTTCCTGACAAGGTCACGAGTGACTACCAGTACAAGCTGGACATCTCGTGGCTCTTCCACGACAACGCCCTGGATGGGGTCGTGCTGTCCTATTCCGAGCTGAAGGCCGCCATCGATCAGCGGATCATCAGCGACGTCACCCTCATCCCAACCTACGAAGAGGTTCGTACGCACAAGCAGGCCGCGGACTACTTGCGCGAGCTCGCTGGGGCAAAGAAACCCCCGGCCGTGGATCTCGAATTCATCCGCAAGCTCTACGCCGTGGTCACGCCCGATGCGGTCGCCAAGGGCTGTCCGTACCGCAAGGAGAACCCCTTGCACAGGCTCTACTATCACGAGATCTGCCCGCCCGAGAAAATCGTCTACCAGATGCGAAAGCTGGGCGAGTGGCTGGAATCATCCGAGTACACCTCCCTCCATCCGGTGGTCGCAGGAACCCGCCTTCAGCTCAAGCTGCTGCGGGCCTATCCCTGGACCAAGAACACGGGCAAGGTCGCGCGCCTGCTCACAAATTACGTTCTCCTGCGCGCCGGGTACCTGCCCGCCATCATCCATTCCATCGACCGGCAGCGCTACTACGAGGTGCTTCGCCACGACAACGACGGCCTGCTTGGACTGGTGGTCGAATCGCTCGAAAACGGCATCGACACGACCACCAAGTTCTTCGACGAGCTCGGCGGCATCAAGGCCCGTCGAGCCAGCTAATACCGGTTTGCCCACTTTCTTGGGTCTCGCCGCAGTTGGCGTAAAATCGACCTAGGCTGCCAGCGCTCGCTGCTGGCAGCGGGGGCCGGTTGACTACCATCGCCTGCTCTTGTCACAGCACCGGGAGGCGAGTCAGGGCATGAACACACTAGCGGATCAGGTCGTCGAGTTTACCATCACGCTGGTGCGCGCCCTTGGCCGCGTGGCCCAGTACGACCCGGCCAAGCCCAATTTTCCGCGTTTGCGCGCGCGCCTTCTGAAAGAACTTGGGCGATTGCAGAGAACCCAGCCGGAAATCGGCTACGTCGTCGGACCGCCCTCGGTGGCCGGTGGACCCCCGGAGATCTGGGTCGACGGTACATCACCCCAGCGCACCGAATTGCGCCGCATCGTCGGTCCCTCCATCGGAGGCGCCTTCGTCTTGCAGCTCCTCGAGCACATGCAGCAGCGCGGGTTCGTGGCGCTGGCCTTTCAGCGGGGGGTGACCGAGCCCGAATGGAACGCGTTCTTGGAGATCGTGACCGTGCCGCCGCTGGAAAAGTCCCCGGCCGGTGAAGGACGCCGCCTCGCCCGTGCCTTGCTCGACAAGAAGGTCGCGCACATTTCTGCCGTGTGCGACGCCGAACAGCCGCCGGCCAAGCCCGACCTACCCTGGTACGAACGCTTGGCCTTCGCTCGGCTAGCGCACGACCTGCGCGCCGCGGTCACCCTGGGGGCCACCACGCCAGACGCTCTGTTCGGACAAAGCGAACGCCTGAGCGCGGGCATGGCCTATTCGTATTTTCGCAAATTCGACGTGCTCAAGCAGATGCTCTTTCACTGCAAGACCGTCGACGAGCTCGTGCGCGATCTGCCAGCCCTACGAGAGGTCCACGCCCTGGACATCATCCTGCGTGGGCTGCCGCTCATTTCTCTCCATGGGACGACCAACCTCATCCTCAAGGAATCGGGCACGAGCGAGCTACCGCCCGAGCCCGCGGCGTCCGTCCTGCGCGCCGTGGCCGAACGCATGCTCAAGATGCCGTCGTCGCGCCAGGTGGACGAGACCCTGCGCACCCTGTGCCGATGCAAGATCGTGACCATCACGCGTCTGCCCGTCGAGCTGCAAGAGTGGGTGTTGGCCGAGAACTGGGTCGAGGGCATGCGCACCGACATGGGCCGGGAGCCGCCCAAGGGCAGCGCCGAAAGCAATCCCGTGCGCATCCTGCAAAAAGGAGCGCGCTACGCCTTCATTCAGCGCCTGCCGGTGCAGGCCACCGGGATTCTCGAACGCATCAAGAATGTCGCGCCCAAGGCCGTTGCCGAGGTCTTCGATGTTCCCACCGTCGAGGCGGTGCTGTCCGAGTTTCCCGAGAGCAACGACAGCCGCCGGGCACTCCTCGTCCTCCTCGATCAAGGTGGTGATACCGCAGCCGACTCGGTCGCCTCGGTCATCCTCGGCGGCGAGCCCAAGGTGTGCCAGGCCGCGGCTTGGATTCTGACCGAAATGAAGAAGCGCGGCGTGGCGGCGGCGCTGCGGATACTTGGCCAGGACATCGAGAAGGAAGAGACCGCGCGCATGCTCATCGCGTGCGTGACGGGCAAGGCGCCGGAGAGCGCGGCCGACGTGTTCATCCGCCAGTTCAAACACAAGTCCCCACGCGTGCGGCGCGACGCCCTGACGGCGCTTGCGTCCGCTTGCCCAACGGCGGCCGAGACCTACGTGGCCCTGGCCCTGTCCGATCCGGACGAAAACGTGCGCATCCGCGCGCTGCTTCTGTGCGCCAACACGGGCATCGGCAGCGAAAAGATCATCCCTCGCGCCATCCAGCTGGTGGCCAAGGATGCGCGGGGGGCGCCACCTCAGGTGGTGCGTGCTGCCATCGAGGTCGTCGTGCGCCGTCGCGAAGCCGGTGCTCTCCCCATTGCGGAAGCTGAATTCGCCTTGTGCAAGTTGGCTGCGCCCATCGGATTCTTTGGCCGGCTCATGGGCCAGAAGTCTCCGCCGGCTGCGGTCATAGTAACCGCAATCGCCGCACTTGCTCGGCTGGGCACGGATCGCGCCGGCAAGCTGCTCTCGCGCCTTAGCCGCAGCAAAGATCCGGACATCGCGCAGGCCGCGCGCCGCGAACTAGATCCGAAGGGCGGACGCGGTCCCATGACGCCCATGCCCATGGTGGACAGCAGCGTCCTCCACATCGGAAAAAAAACGCCCTCGGCGGAATGACGGATCTTGCCCATTTCCGCGGCCCACGCGCCACACGCGATGCTCCTCACGCGTCCCAATGGCTCGATCGCTGTTTCTCTCGGCGTGACGAGTGCTTGCCCTGCCCGTGTGATGAATCCGTGCGGTGATCTCTGACCGCGCTATACTGCAAGAGCATAGGGATGGCAGCTACGGCTGCATGAAGTTCTCATGATTCCCAGTTGATTGAGGCCGGGTGTTCCGTGGGAGTACGAGTCTAGTGCCGTGACGGGAAGGAGCCCCATGCGCAGAGTTCCCTTCTTCATTTGCATCATCGGATCCATGGGTGCATGCGTGAATCTCAGCAAGCCTGAGAAGGTTGCTGAATGCGCAACCGGCGGTTCTTGCGTCAATGGCTCGCCGGTGGACAGTGGCGTTGCGCCCTCGGACAGCAAGAAGGATGCAAACCCTTACGGCGCCAGTATGGACGCGGGGATCCCAGGGTCGGACGTCACTCCACCAGCCGTCGACGGCGGCGCGCTTCCCGATCTGCCAGTCTCGGATACGCCCATCGTCGACGACGGCTCGCTGGTGGTTGCCGTCGATGGCCCAACCAGCGACCTACCCGTGGTCGCAGGTGACGTTCCTACGGATCTTCCCGCTGGAAAACTTGATGTGCCGCCCAGCGGCCCCGACACCCGCGATGCCCCGCGCGATGTCGCCGCCGGGATCTGCGCACCCGGTGGCGTGGTCCAGCCGGCCGGCACCGTGTGCCGCCCGGCGGTCGATGCGTGCGACGTGGCCGAGAGCTGCGACGGGGTAGGCGCCGATTGCCCGGCCGATAAGCTTGCGGCTGCCGGAAAAGAATGCCGCGCCTCCGCTGGCGATTGCGACATCGCGGAGACCTGTTCGGGAACCAGTGCGGCCTGCCCGGCCGACGGCTTCAAACAGGCCGGCACGGTCTGCCGCGCGGTCGCGGGACCGTGCGACGTCGCAGAGAGCTGCTCGGGAACCAGCGCGACCTGCCCGATCGACGCCGTGGCACCGGCGAGCACGGTTTGCCGGGCGTCCACCGACGGCAATCAGTGCGACCCGGCTGAAGACTGCACAGGCGCGAGCGTCACCTGCCCGGCGAACGTGATCTACACCAAGCCGGCAGTGCCCGGCACTGTGGCAGCCGCCACCGGAACCCAGCAGGCAACCATCTCGTGGACCGCTGCGGTCGGCGCGACCGGGTACAATGTTAAGCGTAGCGCCACCAGCGGCAGCGGCTATACCACGCTTGGTAGCACACCGACCACGAGCGCATCGCCCTACGTCGATAGCGGCCTCGCAGCGGGCACGTACTACTACGTGGTTTCCTCCATCAACACGATCCACACTTGCGAGTCCGCAAACTCGTCGCAAGTGGCCGCGAATCCCTCTGGTCCCTGCACGCCGCCAAGCGCGCCGACCATCACCGCCACGCCCGGCAACGGCACCGTCGCACTGACCTGGGCGGCCGTGCCTGGCGCGGTCTCCTATTCGATCGCGCGCAGCCTAACCACGGGCACGGGATACACGAGCCTGGGCTCGCCCACGCCCGCCAGCGCCACCACGTTTACAGACAGCAACGTCACCAACGGCACGACCTATTACTACGTGGTCACGGCCAGCAATGGGACTTGCGGCTCCGGCAACTCGAACGAGGCCTCGGCCTCCCCGTCCTGCACGCCCCCCGCCGCCATCACCAACCTGGCGGCAACGCCAGGCGACAGCTCGGTCTCGCTGACATGGACCGCGCCAGCCACGGCGACTTCCTACCAGATTCTGCGCAGCACCACCTCGGGATCGGGCTACACCCTTGCCGGATCCAAGGGCACCACGGGCTTTACCGACACCAACGTCGTCAACGGCACGACCTACTACTATGTTGTGACCGCCAGCAACGGGTCGTGCAGCTCGAGCAATTCCAACCAGGCGTCGGTGACCCCGGCTTGCGTTCCGCCGGCGGCGCCAACCGGTGTCACGCCGACGCCAGGCAACGGACAGATCTCGCTGGCATGGACCGCCCCAGCGGGGGCGACGCTCTACCGGGTCTCTCGCAACACCACGGGCACAGGGACCTTCCCCCAGATCGCAACACCGGCCGCCACGAGCTATCTCGACACGCCTCTCACCAACGGGACCACCTATTACTACGTGGTAGCCGCGAGCAACGGCTCGTGCTGGTCCTCCAATTCGGCGGTGGCTTCTGGCACGCCGATCTGCACTCCCCCCCCCATGCCGGGCGCCATCACCGCGACCCCCGGCGACGCGCAGGTGGGACTATCGTGGGGTGCCTCGGCCGGCGCCACCTCGTACTCGGTTTCGCGTACGACGACTTCGGGAGCCACCCCGTCGTCGATCGCCTCGCCCACTGTCACCAGCTATACCGACGGCACCGGGCTTACCAACGGCACCACCTACTACTATCGGGTCAGCGCAAGCAACGGCTCGTGCAGCTCGGCTTACAACACCGAGGTTCCGGCGACGCCGATCCCGGCCTGCTCGCAGGGTGCACCGGGCGGCGTCACCGCGAGCGTGACGACCAGCACGCAGGTGAAAATCACTTGGACGGCTTCCAGCCCCGTCCCCACGGGCGGCTACGACGTAGGCCGCAGCACCGCCAGTGGCAGCGGCTACACCAATATTGGCCACGTCGGTAACTCGACGCTGACCTTCACCGATTCCGATACCACGCTCGCCGTCGGCACGACCTACTACTACGTGGTCACGGCCGACGGCACCTGTTCGGCCGCCTCCACTCCTGCCTCCATCCCATTTGCGTGTCAGACACCGGCGGTACCCAGCGCTGGCCTCACCGCCACGAACTCGGCCGGGGCGATCACCGTCTCATGGAGCGCCGTTAGCGGAGCAACCGCCTACACCGTCTACCGGAGCACGAGCTCGGGCGGCACCTACACCGCGATCAGCAGTAACCAGACGGCCGCCACGTACACGGATCCGGCCAGCGGCTTGACCAACGGCACCACGTACTTCTACGAGGTCAGCGCGAGCAACGCGAATCACCAGTGCGCGTCTGCTCGGTCGGCTGCCGTCTCGGTCAGGTCTTGCACGTTTCCGGTCGCACCGGCCGGGCTGAGCGCCAAGCGATCTGGCAACAAGCAGGTCACGCTGGTGTGGACGAACTCTACGGGCGCGACCTCGTACAACATTCTCCGAAGCACAACGAGCGGTTCTGGCTACGCATCGGTGGGGACGGCAGCAGGATCGCCGTATGTGGACAACACGGCCGCGAACGCAACGGCGTACTTCTACGTTGTGACCGCCAGGAGCGACGCTGGCGGTAATTGCAGCTCTGGCAATTCAGCCGAGGTTTCCGTCCCTGCATGCACAGTCATCACCGGCGGCGGCAGCCAGCAAAAGCAGAATGACACCAGCCAGTGGTGCATCGTGACTTGCGACGATATTGCCTGGTGGAGCGATTCGGGTCTTGGCGACAGAACGCTGTACATCAACACCGTCCAGACGGGAACCAGCGGCGCCCTGCCGTTGCCTGCCCAGGGAAACAGCGGATATGCGTTCTATTTCACGGCATCGAACAACGGTTCCGGCAACTTCACGTACTGGAACTACGGAAATGGAACGAGCCGCGCCTGCCCGTAGCCATTCGCGCTTCCCTGCTTGAACGCCAGGGCCGCCTGGTGACACAATGATGCACATGCTCAATGGCTTGTCCAAAGTCGACCGGCGAAGCGTTCCCCTGACGAGTCTGCTCGTCACGCTCGCACTGGCTGTGGCGCCGTGTCTTTGGGGCTGCGTGGATTTGACCAAGCCATGGCAAGTGACCCCGGCTGGCACGGGCGGTGGTGGCTCTGGCGGCGGTGCCGGAATCGATGTTGGCGAAGGTGGTGCGGGTCGCGGCGCTGGTGGCGGCGCTGGTGGCGGCGCTGGGGGATCGATTGGTCTCGGACAAGACGGCGCCATGGACACGCCCCAAGACGTTCCCATTCCTGGCACCGGTGGCGTGGGCACGGGTGGCGCATCCGGCGGCACGGGCGGTGCGGCCACAGGCGGCGCGTCCGGCGGCACCGGAGGCAGGGCCGCGGGTGGCACCACCAGCGGTTCCGGAGGCACCTCGAGCCGCGGTGGGGCAACGGGATCGGGTGGCTCGAACGCCTTCGACGTCGGCCCCGACGGTCCAACCGATCTTCGGACGGACACGGTTGAGGCAGGGCCGCTGCTCAGTGGCCTCGTCGCCTACTACCCGTGTGAAGGTGCGACGGGCACAACCCTGACTGACATGTCCGGACTTGGACACCACGGAACCCTGAGCACAGGAGCCACACCGGACGGCGGTGGAGCGGGCACGGCGGGACATTCCTTTGTCCCCGGCAAGATTGGCAACGCCCTGGCTCTGGCCAAGGCTGGTTACAGCTACGTGTCCCTGCCCCCGTCGGTCTTTGCCAATGCCACCGACATCACCATCGCGTCCTGGGTCAACGTCACGACCTCGCAGAACTGGCAGCGGGTTTTCGACGTTGGCGTCAACGCGAAGATCGCCAACAACACCCAGACGGGCACGCTCTACATGAACCTCGTGCCCAAGAACGGCAGCACCAGTCTTCTCTTCTCCATCACCACCAACGGGTACGGCAACGAACAGCAGCTGTCCGATACTGCGCTGCCGGTCGGTACGTGGAAGCACGTCGCCGTGGTGTTGGCCGCGGGCACAAGCACGCTCTACATCGACGGAGCGCCCGCTACTTCCAATCCAAGCAACGCGGTCACGCTGCGGCCGAAGGATCTGGGTGCCATCGACTACGCCTACATCGGCAAGTCCCAGTTCAGCGCGGATCCCTTTTTCGACGGCCAGATCGACGAGTTCCGCGTCTACAACCGTGCCCTATCCGGGGACGAAATTCTGACACTCTTCCAATTCAAGGGGCCGTAGGGGCATAGCGAGTCGAGCCTATTCATCAATTGTCCTATGGGACATACGGCGCGACCTTGGCCTCATCCTTGACCACCAGATAGTCCTCGACGAAGAGAGCGTCGAGTCCGGTGGTCATGAGGCACTTGATGGCCTCGTCCACGGTGTTGATGATGGGCTCGCCGCGAATGTTGAACGAGGTGTTGAGCACGCAATCGATCCCGGTGAGGCGGCCGAATTCCTTGATCAGGCGGTAGTAGCGCGGGTTCTGCTTCTCGCTTACGGTCTGTACGCGTGCGGTACCGTCGACGTGGGTGATGGCGGGCAGCACGTCGATCATCTCGGGCCGGGTCGGGTAGGCGCGCAACATGTACGGCGAAGGCACGTCGCTGCCAAAGTACTTGCCGCAGGATTCTTCCAGCACCGACGGTGCGTAGGGCCGGAAGGGCTCGCGGAACTTCACGGTGGCGTTGAGCAGATCCTTCATGTCCCTGCGCCGCGGGTCGGCGACGATGGATCGGTTGCCGAGGGCGCGCGGGCCGAATTCAGCGCGGCCCTGGAACCAGGCGATAATGAGCCCGTCGGCGACCATGCGCGCGGCGGTGAGCTCGGGCGTATTCAATGTGTGGTAGCGCAGCTGACCGCGGTCGAGCACGGCGCGAACCTGCGCGGGCGAAAAGCCCGTCCCCAGGTACTCGCTGGCGACTTCCATCGAGCGCTTACCGCCATTCAAGAGGTGCTCGACGGCGAGGGCGGCCCCCACCGAGGTGCCGGTATCGCCGGCTGCCGGGTAGAAAAAGAATTTCTCGAAGTCGGTCTCGCGCTGGAGCCGGCCGTTGGCCACGCAGTTGAGCGCTACGCCTCCCGCCACGCACAGGTTCTTGGCGCCGGTCAGCTTGCGCGCCAGACGCGCGAGGTGGAGCATGGCCTCCTCGGTTACGGTTTGTAGGGCGAACGAGATGTCTTCGTGGCGCTTGTCGACCGCGCTTTCCGGAACGCGCGGCGGGCCGAGCAAGGCTACCAACTTGTCGCTGAAACGGTGCGGTCGATCGTGGAAGTACTCGAAGTACGACAGATCCAACTCGAACCCGCGTTCACTGAATGAAATCAGCTTGCGTAGCTTGGCCAGGTACTCGCTGTCATGACCGTAGGAAGCCAGCCCCATGACCTTGCCCTCGCCGCTGTTGGCGCGGAAGCCAAGATAGTCGGTGAGCGCGGCGTAGAGGGAGCCGATGGAGTGGGGAAAATCGATCTCGGCCAAAAGTTCGATCTTCGCACCCTGCCCACGGTAGATCGTCGTGGATTGGCGCTCGCCGTAGCCGTCGGCGGTCAGGATGGCGGCGTCCTCGAAGGGCGAGGTGAAGAACGCGGCCGCCGCGTGGCACAGGTGATGGGTGAGGTAGTGAATCGCCAGCTTGCGCCCGGAAGCCAGGTGCACGGTTTGTTCGATGCTATTCACATGCTCGCCCAGCCGGGGGATCAGACGTGACGGCACGCCGTACAGGTACTCGAGGTGATGGCGCACCGAATTCACCAACCGCCGGGGGGGCGACTCGGCGTGAATGCCGGGATTCCAGAAAAACGCCACGGCGTCCAGGTCGCCGAGCTTTAGCCCCCGTGTCTTCAGACAGAAATCGATGGCCTTGTCGGGAAACGCCGGGTCGTGCTTGATGCGCGAGAAGCGCTCCTCTTGGCTGGCGGCGATGACCCGCCCGTCAACGACCAGCGCGGCCGCCGAGTCGTTGGAGTGATTGATACCCAGGATTTTCATGATCCACCTCATTGTAATGGGAACCCCTGCAGTAGTGCTAATCTCCGCGCCGATGAGCGATCAGAACAAGAATGACAAAGCCGGGGTGGTGCCCAAGGCGGGCGGCCGCGGTGCGCGCTTCGGGGCCGCCATGGACGAGGCGGCGGCGGCCTTGAACGCAAGTGTGGATTTCGACAAGCGCCTGCTGCGCGACGACGTGCGCGGCAGCCAGGCCCATGCCCGCATGCTGGCGGCCGTGGGACTGATCTCGGCCGACGACGCCAAGCAGATCGTCGCTGGTTTGGACAAGGTAGCGGGCGAGTTCGAGCGCGGCGAGCGCGCCATGGATCCCGCGCTCGAAGACGTGCATATGAACGTCGAGAACCGACTCATCGAGCTCATCGGCGATGCCGGTCGGCGCTTGCACACTGCACGCAGCCGCAACGATCAGGTGGCCACGGACATGCGCCTCTTCGCGCTGTCGTCGGCCAGCGCCATCGTAGTCGCCATCGACAAAGCCCGCGTAGCCATTTGCCGTCGCGCGCGCGAGCACGCCGCCACGCTCTTGCCCGGCTACACCCACCTGCAGCGCGCGCAGGCCATCACCCTCGGCCATCATCTGCTCGCCTACGCAGAAATGCTCAGCCGCGACCGCGGGCGTTTTCTCGATGCCGCCCGCCGAGCCTCGGAGTGCCCACTCGGCTCGGGCGCCCTGGCGGCCACGTCGCTGCCCATTGATCGCGAGAGGACCAGCCAGGATCTCGGCTTCGCCGCGCCCACGCGCAACAGCCTGGACGCGGTTTCGGATCGCGATTTCTGCGCCGAGCTGGCCTTTGCCTGCGCCTTGCTGGGCGTGCACCTGTCGCGCCTGGGCGAGGAACTGGTGCTGTGGTCGACCACCGAATTCGGATTCGTGCGCTTGGGCGAAGGACACTGCTCGGGCAGCTCGCTCATGCCGCAAAAACGCAACCCCGACATCGCCGAGCTGATACGCGCAAAGCCCGGCCGCCTCATCGGCGACCTGGTCGCGCTGCTCACCGTCAGCAAAGGCCTGGCCCTGGCCTACAACAAGGATCTGCAAGAAACCCAGGAGCCGTTCTACGACGCCATCGAAACCACGCGTCTGGTCCTGGATGTGTTGCCACGACTGATCGCGGGTCTGGAATTCAACCCCGAGCGCATGAAGGAAGCGGCCAGCGATCCGGCGCTGGGCGCGACCGATTTGGCCGAGCATCTGGTTCGCGAAGACGTCCCCTTCCGCAAGGCCCACGAGATCGTCGGTAAGCTGGTGCGCCACGCAGAGCATCTCGGGGTTTCCCTGCGCGATGTGCCCGAGCACGACCTGCCGCAGATCGCGCCGGAGTTGCACGCGGCTTCCTTGCAGGCGCTCAGTCCAGCGCGCGCCGTGGCCGGCCGGGCCATCGTCGGTGGGCCCGCACCCGCGCAGGTCACGCGCGAGGTACAGCGCCTGACCGCCGAGCTCAGGGGGCTCGGCTATGAGGTGTAGGCACTAGGGCTGAATCTCGCGCACGCTGCCCTTCTTGTATTGCAGGCCGTCGGTGCCCACCCCGTCGCTACGGAAATAGACCGTGATGTTGGGTTTGCCGGTCTCGGATCCGTCGCGGGTTGGCGCCGCGGTCAGTTTGGCCGCGGGGTCGATGCCTGACTTGCACGCGTTGCCGCCCACGCCGAAATTGGTGCCGTCGTCTTCCAATTCGTTGAGCTTCACCCAGTTGCCGCCGTTCTGGCCGTCGCTTTCGTCGATGTAGAGTTCCAGCTTCACATTGCCATTGGGCAAGTCATAGATAAGCGACTTGTAGCCGATCCAGATATTCTTGGGCATTCCGCCGCTCCAATAGGTCTTGTTCGACACGGCCACGGAATTCGGATGGCTGGTCTCTTTTTCGAAATCGATGTGGCCGTCGTAGCGCATGCGCGCGTCGATGCCGCGCGTGTCGCACAGGTTGACCGTCTCGCTGCCGATAGTGCCGTGGTTGGTGCGGGCCAGCGCCACGAGACCGCCCCAGGCGGTGCCGTTGTCGGCCACGCGCATGAAGTACATGGTGATCTCCACGTTGCGCCACTGGTCGGTAACGGCGGGATCATGGATATACATGCGTGGGACATTGCCGGTGATTTTGAAGATGCCGTCGCCCGCGGTCTTGTAGGTGGCGTCGCCGTGGTCGGCGTCGAACCACGCATCTTGCGGATCGATGCCAGAGAAGGTGCGCGACACGCCGGTGTCCCACTTCGAGAACCAGACTTTGCCGCCCGCCAAGGTTGGCCTGAGCATGGTCACGCCGAAGGGATCGACCGAGCTTCCGGCTTCGGCCGGTGTGCCCACAGCATCCGCGCCCACGTCTGGTCGCTCCGCCGGCGGGCCATCCGGGCTGGGGGTGAGGCTGTCGTGTCCACCGTCGGCGAGATCGACCTGGCCATCCTTGACAGGCGTTCCATCGGGGCCAACCGTCGCCCCATCGGAGCCGGGTGCGAGCAGGTCGTGCGCCCCATCGGAGCCCACGCCCGGCCCGTCCGCGGGGGCGGAGAGATCCGCCTCCGTCACTGCGTCGCGCCTCGCATCGTTTGCCATGTCCACCGGGCCGTCGGCGTTTGCCGCCCAATCGGCTGTGTCCGCCTTGACCGTTGCCGTATCAGGTGCGCCGGCCGCGTCGCTGCCAACACCAGCGGCGTCCGGTTGGCTGGAGGGCGACGTGGATTTGCTGCACGCGGAGACTACAAGCAAGACGACGATCAGGCTTCGTGCGCGCATGTCGCTCCTTTGCCCAACTCGGCGGGCCGGCCCATTGTATCGCGTTTACGATGGACGCACATCGGTCTTGCCCGAGCCTGTTGTCCACGGCGCACGCCTTCGAATTGTCCGGCCGCCCCCTAGCAGAGTCAGCGCTGCAAACATCACGAAGACCGCCATTCCGCCACGCGGGGAAGGCGCTCCCACGCTGCATCCGCAGCCGCTTGAAGTGGCTGCGGCGGTCGATCCACCGGTGGCACCTGTTCCCGTCGCTCCACCATTGTCCGCACCACTCCCGCTCGATGTGCCTCCGGTACTAACGATGTTGCCACCGACCCCCTGATTGCCACCCGCTCCGACGAAGCCACCCGCTCCTGTTGCGCCGCCGGTTCCCGTGGCGAGACTTCCGCCCGTTCCGCTGACGCCACCAGCAGCTCCAGTCTTCCCTGCGGTCGTCGCACCGCCACTGCCACCACCACCGCCACCGATGCTGGCATCGCTCCGCGTGTTGCCGCCGCTGCCGGGTCTGCCACCTGAACCGGTACCGCCTCCTGTGCCAACCATGCCGCCGCTACCGGCGCCGCCCCCGCTGCCCACAGTGGTCCCCCCGGTTCCACCGGTCGCCGTGGCACCGTATTCGTACGCGCCGAGGTCAGGCGCGGCGCCCACGAAGGAAAGACCAACATTCGTACCCTTGTCGATCATGTGACTGCCGGCTGTCAGCTTCATGAACGTGCAAGCCGCCGGCATGCTGCCATCCGCCTCGCGGGGGCCTGTACAGCCGGTGTCCGTGGTGCTGGCGAAATCAGAGGCCGCCGGGGTAATTCCCAAGTCCCACGTGTTGAATGCGGTGTCGACCCCATTCATGTTGGCGTTCTTGTCGGGGAAGCCGATGTTGTTCCGCATGATATGCACCTTGCTGCCCGTCAGGGTGATACCGTCGGTTGCAATCGTTGTTCCGTCGGAAGCAAAGGTGGCGGCCAGCATGTTGTACTGAGTGCCGTTGCTGTAGGACGTGTTGTCGTACCAAGTGTTACCGCCCGATGAGTGGTTCGCGTAGAATCCGGAAGCCTTGTTCTTCCATGCGACGTTGTTTTGAACGAGGTGCCGAATGCCGGTCCCGCTGCTCCCAATCTTGAACCCGTTGCCGTTGCCAGAAGCGCCGTATCCGCACCCGGTGGCCCAGCTGTTTTCGATGGTGACTGGTACCTCTTGGTAGATGAAGTCGTATCCATCATCGGAGTTGTGCCACGCGCGACAGCCGCGGATGATGGTGCTGGGACCGGTGGTCTGATAGTGAACGCCGAATCCGTCGCCGTTCTGACCATCGCCCTGGCTGCCGTCCTTGTCGTAGTTGTCGTGCGAATCGCAATTCAGAATCAGGTTTCCACCCGTTCCGGTGTCGATGAACAGCCCCGGCCCGAAGCCGTGATGGATGTTGAGCAGCTCGAAGGTGTTGTTGCTCGCGTTCTTGGTGCGCAGCATGGAATAGGAGTGGTCGCCACTGGCCCCGACCACACCGTTGGCGATCTCGAGTCCCTTGAGGTGCATCCAGCTTCCCGTCACGAGGATTGCCGGAACGTCCACCGCCGGGTTGGTCGATACGTACTTCGAGAAGTCGAGAACAGGCACCTCGTTCTGGTAGGCCCAGATCTTGGTGCGGTTGGCATCTGATGTTCCGCTCTTCGAAAGCGTGATCTGGGTCGTGCTGTAGTAGGTTCCCCCGCGCAGCCACACGGTGTCCCCCGCCGCGGCCGAGTTGTTTCCCTTCTGCAGGGTCGCGAAGGGCAATGCCAGGGTTCCGGGATTCGAATCGCTGCCAGTTGGGGACACATAGGATTCCGCGGCCGACGCGCGCCCCCTCGCCACAAAGACGCAGAAGAAGGCGACGACAGCGGATGACAGGGCCAGCACCTTCGACCGCTGCGGTCCACTACGCGCGGAAACCCATGTTTGCATCCGACCTCCTCGAAGTGTCGACTTAGCTTGTGCCGCCGACAAGGTGGAGTCTATCGCATCGCACGCTCGTTGTGCGCGACGCCGCAAGGCAACCGTCACGAGATTCGCAGTGCATCGGCCGGGATCCAGGCTGCGTAGTCGCCTACCGCCGGACCGGCACGCCGCGCGCGCGCAGGTAGTCGCGGGCCTGGCCGACCGTGAATTCGCCGAAGTGGAAGATCGAGGCAGCCAGCACGGCGTCGGCCCCGCCTTCGACCACCCCTCGGTAGAGGTGTTCGAGGTTGCCAACCCCGCCCGAGGCAATGACGGGAATCGGTACACGGTCGGCGACGGCGCGCGTGAGCTCCAGGTCGAAGCCGTCGCGGGTTCCGTCGCGATCCATGCTGGTCAGCAAGATCTCGCCCGCGCCCAGCTCGGCCATGCGCACGCACCATGCAATGGCGTCGAGACCTGTGCCCTTGCGTCCGCCGTGGGTGAAAACCTCCCACTCGCCCGGACGGTCCGGCCGGTGCCGAGCATCGACCGCAACCACCAAGGCCTGACTACCAAAAGCGTCGGCCACGCGGCGGACGAGCTCGGGATCATGAACGGCTGCTGTGTTGATGCCGACTTTGTCGGCGCCGGCGAGCAAGAGCGCGCGAACATCCTCCACGCTGCGCACTCCGCCGCCCACGGTGAGCGGCAGGAAGACCCTTTCGGCGGTCATGCGTACCACATCGAACATGGTGGCACGCCCGTCAGACGACGCGGTGATGTCGAGGAAGCAGATTTCGTCCGCGCCTTGCCGGTCGTACTCGGCCGCGACTTCGACGGGATCGCCGGCGTCGCGCAGTTCGACGAAGCGCACGCCCTTCTTCACGCGGCCCGCGTCCACGTCCAAACAAGGAATGATCCTGCGTGCGAGCATGCGACCTACTTTCCTACTTTTCCTTTCGCCGCCGCCGCCAGCGCCTCTTCGATGGTGAAGGCGCATTCGTAGAGCGCCTTGCCGATCACGACCGAAGTCGCACCGGTCTTGCGCACTTGGTGGATGTCATCGAGCTTCGACATTCCTCCCGAGGCGATCACGGCGCAGGGCTTGATGGCGGCGGCCAGACGCGCGGTGGCCTCGAGGTTGGGTCCCGTGCGCATGCCGTCGCGCCCGATGTCTGTGTAGAGGACGGCGGCGGCGCCAGCGTTGGCCACCTGCTGTCCAATCTCCACGGCGTCCGAGTCGGTGTCTTCCTTCCAGCCCTCCACCGCGACCTTGCCCGCGCGCGCGTCCACCGCGACCACGATGCGCTTGGGGTAACGCTTGCACGCTTCCGTGACCACCTTGGGCGTCTTGATGGCCGCGGTTCCCATGACCGCGTAGCGGGCGCCGAGCGACAGGATGCGCGCGCACGCTTCCAGGGTGCGAATGCCACCACCGACTTCCACTTCCATGTCCCCTGTAGCAGCCAGAATTTTCTGGATGGTTTCGTGGTTGTGCTTGGCTCCGCCCGACAGAGCGGCGTCCAGATCGACGACGTGCAAGCGCGGCGCACCCGCGGCCGCGAACGTACGCGCCAGCTCCCAGGGCGCGTGCGAATAGATCTTGGCGCTTTCCGGGCGGCCCTGTTCCAGGCGCACGGCTTTTCCGTCAAGAAGGTCGATGGCGGGGAATACCTGCATGGGGCTTTCTAGATAGAGACGAAGTACGAAAGCAGCGATAGTCCTGCGCGCTGACTTTTCTCTGGGTGAAACTGGCAAGCAAAGAGATTGTCTCGGGCGACCGCCGCGCAGAAGCGCTCACCGTGCTCCGCGACCAAGGCGACGTCGCGCGCGTCGTCGGGCACGGGATAGTAGCTGTGTACGAAATAGAAATACGTGCCGTCGGCCGTGCCCGCCAGCACGGGCGTGATGGCGGAAGAGGGCGGCTGCTGGCAGGCGTTCCAGCCCATGTGGGGGACCTTGAGTGGCAGCGCAATCTTGAATTTCACGACCTTGCCGGGCAGGACCCCAAGGCCTGCACAGCCCGGCTCTTCCTCGCTGCTTGCGAACAGCAACTGCAAGCCCATACAAATGCCAAGGTAGTGCTTGCCGGCGCGAATCGCCGAAAGCACGGCATCGCGCAGTGAGCCCCCGTCGCGCAGCAGCCCCGCCATGCACGCGCCGAAGGCGCCCTGGCCGGGGACGACGACTTTGTCGGCGGCCGCAACCTGGTCTGCGTCCCGGGTCACGAAAGCGTCCGCTCCTACCATGGTCAACGCCTTCTCGACACTGCGCAGATTGCCGCTGCCGGGGTCGACGATTGCGATACGAGGCTTAGCCATCGGCAAAGTGATAGGGCGGCCAAGTCAGGCCGTCAATGTCCCTTTGGTGGATGGCACGCTGACTTCGCGCGGATCGATGGCCAGCGCCACACGTAAGGCGCGGGCGAAGGCCTTGAACAGGGCTTCCAGGATGTGGTGGGCATTCTCGCCGTAGCTCGCTTCCATGTGCAGGTTGCACAGTGCCGCCGAAGCGAAGCCCGAGAAGAACTCGCGCGCCAGCTCGGCATCGAAGCTGCCCACGCGGCGGCCCTTGAGCGAGTCGGCCCGATACACGAACGCGGCGCGGCCGCCGAAGTCGACCGCGACACGCGCCAGGGACTCGTCCATGGGGATGGTGGCGGCGCCGTAGCGGAAGATCCCACGCCGGTCGCCCAACGCCTGGCGGACGGCCTGCCCAAGACAGATTCCGGTATCTTCCACAGTGTGGTGACCATCGACTGGAACATCGCCACGCGCATCGATCTTCAGATCGATCAGGCTGTGGCGGCCGAACGCATCCAGCATGTGGCCGAAGAAGGGCATGGGCGTGGCGATCTCGGTGTTGCCGGTGCCGTCCAGGTTCACCGCGACCTTGATCTGGGTTTCCTTGGTGTTTCGCTCAATCTCAGCCCGACGCATGGCTCATCCACTATGGCGGTCGCCGAGCCCGAAATCAAACCCTGCGACGCAGACGTGCGGTTTTCGCCCCGTCTCCACCAAGAAGCTCACGAACCATGTGGAGGAATTGGGGGATTGGCTTTAGGCTTGGCCGCGTGCGCAGCCTGCCCTTGCTTTTCGTTGTTGCCGGATGGACCGGCTGCCGAGTCTTGACGAGCGGCCTGTCCGGCGACGTCGGCACGCCCGAATCCCGGGACATGGCCCCCGCCCACGACGTCCTTCTGGCGACCGCCGACGCGCAAGCGGCCATCGACGTGGGCGAGCCGCCCGGTGTGCCGGGCGCGCCGGATATCATCGGCTGCTCCGATGGAACACGCGAAGGCTTCCGCGACTACACCCATTGGCCGAACATTGCGGGATGCGCTGGTGCCTTCGACCAACCTGGTGTGCTTGGTGGCTCGCCAGATCTCCAACCATCGTGCGACCTGCTTGCCGGCGACTCCAACAGCAGACGCGACGGGATAGGCTGCTCGGCCGCCGATCTCTGCGCCGCGAACTGGCACGTCTGCCGCAACGGCCACGACGTGGCCACCCATTCGCCGACCGGTGATTGTGAAAGCTGCGTGCCGGCTGGCGAGCCGCGCTTCTTCTTGGTCGCCTCGGGCGCATCCCCCATGGGAATCTGCTCGCCTGATTCGCAGGAGAGCAACGACCTGCATGGCTGCGGAGGACTGGGTCAGCCGGAGGCGCAAGGCTGCGCGCCGTTGTCCCGGCGCATGGGGTTCGCCGATTGCCTTGCCACCAATGGCGTATGGAGTTGCGGAACACAGGACGATAGCTTGCAGGAAGCCAAGGTGGTCACAAAACCGGGGACGTCCCTGGGCGGAGTGTTGTGTTGCAAGGACTGACGAGGATCGGGATTGGCACGGGGCAGCTAGTTCCGCCGGGATTTGCGCTATTCTCGCTTGCGGTGGAACAGATGAAGATCTCCGGCGTGGTTCGTGGTGGAGAATTAGCCGCGTTCGCGATGGCGGCTCTTGTCAGCGCCTGCACCATCAGCGACACGGGACTTGGACCCACGCGCGACGCCGGGTCGACAGTCGGCGTCTGCCCCAAGGGGCTTACGGACAAGGCGAACTGGCCCGCGAAAACGACGCTCACGTCGTGCACAAAACCTTGCGGCCCCGATGAGCTTGGCGTCAGGAGTTGTGGCCAGACCGACAGGACCACGTGCCAAACGACCAGCGGGTGCGTCTGTCTGGAAGCGCCATGCGTTGCCTGCGCCAATTGCGCGTTCCTGACCATTTCGGACTGCTACCTACCGACCAATACGGCGTCGGTCCCGTCGTGCAGAGACGAAGTCAGCGAGGGCGGCGCCTGTAGCCCAGCGTGCGGCAAGACCCTGTGCCTGGAGGCCGATGGCAAGACCGGCTGCGTGTGCAACGCCCAGGGCAAGTACGCCTGTGCGACATGGGGTGAAACGACCTGGAAATAGCTGATTCGGCATTGACGAGACCTTGGCCTGCTGGGAAACTCCGCGCTCTTCGTAACCCCAAGGGAGATCACCGCATGTCCGAGTATTTGTTCACTTCCGAGAGCGTCACCGAGGGCCATCCCGACAAGCTATGCGACCAGGTTTCCGATGCCGTACTCGACGCGTGCATCGCCGAGGACAAGACCAGCCGTGTGGCCTGCGAGACGCTGACCAAGACCGGTTTCGTCATGGTCGCGGGTGAAATCACCACGCGCGCGCAGCTGGATTATCCGGCCATCGTTCGCGACGTGGTCAAGGGCATCGGCTACGAAGACTCGTCCATGGGGTTCGACTACAAGACCTGCGGCGTTCTGGTCGCAGTCGAGCAGCAGTCGCCCGATATCGCCCAGGGCGTGGACGGCCACGGCGTCTACACGCAGAACGAGCTGGGCGCCGGCGATCAGGGCATGATGTTCGGCTACGCCTGCAACGACACGCCCGAGCTGATGCCCATGCCCATCATGCTGGCGCACCGGCTGGCCGAGCGGCTGGCCGAGGTTCGCAAGAACGGCACCGTCAAATTCTTCCGCCCCGACGGCAAGAGCCAGGTTACGGTTCGCTACGACGACGAGCACCGCGTTCTCGGCATCGACACCATTGTGGTCTCCACCCAGCACGCCGAAAGCGCGAGCCACAAGAAGATCAAAGAAGCGGTGATGGAAGAGGTCATCAATCCCGTGGTTCCCGATGCCTTGAAGAGCCGCAAGATCAAGTACTTCATCAATCCCACCGGCCGTTTCGTGGTCGGCGGGCCCATGGGCGACTCTGGCCTCACCGGCCGCAAGATCATCGTCGACACCTACGGCGGCATGGGCCGGCACGGCGGCGGCGCCTTCTCGGGCAAGGATCCCTCGAAGGTCGATCGCTCGGCCTGCTACTACGCGCGCTACATCGCCAAAAATGTCGTCGCAGCCAAGCTCGCCCGTCGCTGCGAGGTTCAGCTGGCCTACGCCATCGGCGTGGCCAAGCCGGTTTCGTTCTTGGTCGATGCCTTCGGCACCGGCGTGTTGCCCAACGACAAACTTTCCAAGATCGTGGAAGCCAACTTCGATGCCCGTCCGGGCGCCCTGATCCAGGAGCTGAACCTGCGCCGTCCCATCTTCCGCAAGACCGCCGCCTACGGTCACTTTGGTCGATCCGACAAGGACTTCACCTGGGAGCGCACCAACAAGGCCGCGGCCCTGCGCGCGGCCCTGGGTGGCTCGGTCGCCAAGGCTGGCCGCAAGTCCGCCAAGTAGCACGCCCAAGTGAGTGCCGCCGGGGCAAACCCGACGGCACGTCCAACCTCTCCCGCGCCGAGTACAAAAAAAGAGCCGCTGGTCAAAGACCGCGGCTCTTTTTGTTTTGGCTGGGGCCCAGCGCGAACCGGGCCTTGCCAAGCGTACTGGCTAGTCGATCTGGGTCTCTATCGCGGCGGTGTCCAAAGCCGTGGTGTCGATTCCCGCGTCCAAGCTGCCGGCTGGGGTGTCCAAGGCCGCGGCGTCGAGCGCCGGGGTATCGAGCGTGGAACCGCCGTCGAAAACGGTCGTGTCGTTCTTGATGGGTTGGTCGACTGGAACGTCCAGCTTGCCAGTATCCAGGGCGGGGCCATCGTGTCCTGCTTCGACGCCGGGCCCGCCGTCCACGCCGGTGCGGCCGCCGGTGCCGAGCACGCCACCCGTGCCGAGCACGCCACCCGTGCCGAGCACGCCACCCGTGCCGAGCGCGCCACCCGTGCCGGGCGCGCCGCCCGTGCCGAGCGTGCCGCCAGTACCCGAATCCTTCTTGGCATCGCCACCGCCATCGTTCTTCGTCGTGGTTCCGCTATCTCCGCAACCGACTGCGAAGACGCCAAAGCCAAGTAGCACTCCCAAACCAAGTACAAGAATCGGGTTCCGTTTCATGAGTCCTCTCCTAGAAAAAAAAGCCAAGCGCATCTTAAACGCCTTCGCAAAATTGACAACCCCCAAACTGGGGAATTCCCTTTCATACCAGCCCTTGCATGGAGGAAGCAAGCACTGAAGTTGGCGGAATCACAGGCCGTCCTCCGCAGCGGGCGGATGCAACGACCCTTAGGGTGAGCCTTCCGAGGTGTGCGCTGGCGCACTCGATTCGCTGCCTTCCAGCGCCGCCCCTTCCGATTCATCGGCCTCGTTACCGGTCTCGAGGTCCGTGCTCGGGATAGTTTCTTCGTCAGGCAGCGGGCCCTCGGTTTTGCGTGCGAACCCCATCATGGCGCCTACCGCGCTGACCTGGGCGGCGCGCACGCTGGTCACCGCGCGTCTCCGGTGCCCTTCAACCAAGATGGAAAACACTAGGACGTCCGAGCCATCGCCTACAAATCCCGATAGGCACGAGACCCCCGTCAGCGTCCCGGTCTTGGCGCGTACGCGATGGGCAGCGGAGGAACCGCGGAAGCGATTCCGGGTGGTTCCATCCACACCGCCCACCGAAAGCGACTGCATCATTTCGGGACCGATGCGCGGATCGAAGTAGATCCGGCGCAGAAGCTCGGCCATGCCCGCTGCGGTGACCCGATTCTGGTGGCCAAGGCCCGACCCATTGGCGGGCACGTACGAGGAAGACGAAAGGCCCAGCTCCGCCAGCGAATCGCGCAAGACGCGCACACCTTTCGCGGTGGTCGGCACCCCGCCAAGGACTTCGGCGCCGACCGTTTCCAGCACCCGCTCCGCCCACTCATTGTCCGAGTCCTTGTTCACCCTGCGCAGGAGCACAACGAGTGGTTCGGATTCATGAAGGGCTAGAAGCTCAGTGGTTCTTGTCGACGAAGAACTCGACGAAGGCTCGGCCAATGCCGGCGTGCTGTCGCCGCCTTGCGGAGCCAGCGCGACCATTGCACCTTCGAGGCTGGGTAGGCTGGAGACCCGCGCGCGGCCCTCGCCTGTGTAGAAGCCAGCAACGCCGCGCACGTCGATGCCGGCTTGAATGAGTGCATGGCGGAGAAGGAAAGCGGCGAAGAAGGGCGCGGAAGGTGGCGCTCGGTGGATGACGACCTCGCCCTTGGCGATGGAGATTTTTCCGCCGACCACCACCTGAAATCGGTGCCCTGCTCGTTCGAGGTCCACGTTCAAGCGCCCCTTGCCCTTGGCGCGCGTCTCGGCCTGATTGACGATAACGAAGGCATCCGAGGCAGGGCGAATGGAAACCACGGGGCGGCTCCCTGCCTTGTCGCCGGGACGAACATGCACCTCGATGGAAACCGAGCCCACGCGCAAGGGCGAGCGACCGCCTTGCCCAAACTCGTCCGAGCCGATGCGCCGCGGATCGCCCAGGACGTCGCCCGAGACTCGGGTCACGCCCTGCCTGGCCAAGGATTCGGCCAGGGCGTCGATGTGGCGAGCACGTAGGGATGGATCGCCGCTACCGCGAATCACGAGATCGCCCGCGATGGCCCCCGCAGCGTCGGGCTCTGCCCCGGTCACTTCGGTGCGATAGCGGTAATCGCTGCCCAGGCGCAGGAGCGCCGCGGATGTACCCAGCACTTTCTGATTGGACGCTGGATCCATGAGCGCACCGCTGCGCAGCCCGTAGAGCACTCGCCCACTCGACAGATCTTCGACCCGCATGCCCACGCGCAGACGGCCAAGCACCTTGCCGTGCACGATACCGTCGAGCGCTTCCTGCAGGCGGGCGATGCGGTCGCGATCGGGATCGGTCGCCGCAGGCTTTTCGACCTCGTTGGCGGGCAGTGCCTTGGTGGATCGACCGGTCTTGCTTTCCGCGTGCTTGCTCTTGGTGGGAGCTTGGGCCTGCGACTTCAGCGCTTTCGCCGTTCCGGCCCAACTTGGCTCGGCCAAGAGCAGAGCGAGTGCGATCCACAGCTTCTTCATTTGCTCACACAGCGAAAGCCCAGATCGCCGTCGCGATGGCTGGGATCCCATGCGTTGCGATTGGCGGCACGCGGCTCGACGAAGTAGCTACAGCACGAGCCGCCACGCACGACCCGGCGCGCAGGATCGCGATCGTACTTATCCGCCACCCATTCCCAGACGTTGCCGGCCATGTCGAGTACGCCAAATGGACTTGCTCCTTGTGGATAGCTGCCGACATCGACAGGTTTGCCGGGATTCTTGCCCGCGCAGGGGCCTTCATTCTCGAAATTGCCCCAGTTGGCGCGAGCGCAATCGAGTTTCTCGCCCCAAGGAAACTCGCGACCGTCGCCCCCGCGCGCGGCCTTTTCCCATTCGTCCTCGGTGGGCAAGCGTCCGCCCGCGAAGGCGCAAAAAGCGCGCGCCTCGTTCCAGTTCACCTGGGTGACGGGTAGGTTCGCCTCGGCCGTCAGATCGACAACCAGCGGCTTGCACCGCCGGGCAGCCACGCAACGCCCGTACATGGCACGCGTGACCTCGGTGCGGTCGATGCGAAATGCCGGCAGTGTCCTGACTTTGACCGGCCGCTCGTCGTCGGCGCCGCGGGTTGACCCGCGCGTGAAGGGGCCGGCCGGGATGAGCACGCGGTCGCTTGGGTCAGCCGCTGCCCGCGAACCACCCGGACGCGCAAAAACCAGCAAAGAGAGAGTGACCACCAAGACGACCCGCATCACTTCGAGACTCCAGCCAGGGCCAGCTTCTCGGTGCGCGGTAGCCGCTTGATGGCGGCTTCCCTGCGCAAGGCCGCCGTCTGGCTCGATTTGCGCTCGCTGTGCACGAGTGCAACTGGCCCGCGCCCCCGGGTGTAGCGCGCGCCCTTGCCCTGGTTGTGCTTGGTCAGACGCGCGGCCACGTCACGGCTGATTCCCGTGTACAGGGTGCCGTCGCGACAGCGCACGACATAAACGAACCAAACGGCCATAACTCGAAATCACTATGACCAGCCAAGGTGCGCCTGGCAAATTCCGTGGGGAAACCGTGGACCACGGATGGTCGCTTCCACGCCAGCGGTGTCGGTGTATGTTGCCCGGCGATGAGGCTGCGAACTGCCACCGCCATTGTCTTCGTCGTCTCCGCCCTTTCCAGCGCTGCTGTGCTCGCGCAAAGGGCACCCGCCGCTTCTCCGGCGTACCGCGATCCCAAGCTGGCGGTCGACGCGCGGGTGGCCGACTTGCTTCGCCGCATGACAGTGGCTGAGAAGGTCGCGCAGCTGCAATCGCTCAACTGGGAGCATACCTACATCTACGATACGAAGACGCGACTCTTCTCGCCCGAGCGGGCGCGCAAGCTGATGCCGCACGGGATGGGCGAGATCACCCGCCCGAGCGACAAGCACGACGCGCGCGAGGCGACGGAAATGGCGAACGCCCTGCAAAAGTACCTGGTCGAAGAGACGCGTCTCGGAATCCCGGCCATTCTGCACGAAGAAGGCCTGCACGGTTTCGTCGCGCCAAACGCCACCAGCTTTCCGCAGGCCATTGCCCTGGCAGCAACCTTCGATCCCGAGCTGCTCGAAGAAGTGTTCACCGTGGATGCGCGCCAGATGCGAGCGCGCGGCGTCCAGCATGCGCTGGCCCCGGTGGTCGATGTGGCCCGCGATCCACGCTGGGGCCGCATCGAGGAAACCTACGGCGAAGACACCTACCTCGTTACGCGCATGGGCGTCGCGGCCGTGAACGGCTTCCAAGGCAGGCGCCCGTCGGCCGATGCGCCCATCGATGGAGTGCACGTGATGGCCAGCCTCAAGCACATGACCGGACACGGCTACCCCGAGGGTGGACGCAACACCGCGCCGGCCATGGCCTCGCCGCGCATGCTACGCGAGGTGTTCCTTCCGCCCTTCGAAGCGGCCTTGCGCGAGGCCAAGGCGCTCTCGGTGATGGCCAGCTACAACGAGATCGACGGCATTCCCTCGCATGGGAACCGCTGGCTGCTGACCGATCTTCTGCGCGGCGAATGGGGTTTCCGCGGCGTGGTGGTCTCCGACTACTTTGGCGTGGCCGAGCTTGAGCGCAGGCACCACGTGGTTCCCGATCTGGCTACAGCCGGGCGCATCGCGCTCGAAGCGGGCGTGGACATCGAGCTGCCCGAACCCGAGGGCTACGCATCACTCACCGCCGACCTCGCCGCCGGGCGAATCAAGCAAGCCGCGCTCCACCAGGCGACCTCTCGTGTGTTGCGAGCCAAGGTACTGCTTGGCCTGTTCGAGCAGCCATACGTCGCCAACACCACGCCCGAGTCCGAGCGGCCAGCGGATCGTGCGCTCGCCCGCCGCGCCGCCGAGGAGGCCGTCGTGCTGCTCAAGAACGACGACGGGCTTCTGCCCCTCGATGCCAAGCGCCTGAAGTCGATCGCCGTTGTCGGCCCGAACGCGGATGTGTGCCGTCTTGGTGGCTACAGCGGCGAACCTGAAAAGACGGTCAGCGTTCTCGAAGGTATCCGCGCCCGCCTCGGCGCGCAGGTCAAGGTTCTCTCGGCGCAGGGCTGCGGCCTGACCACTGGCCATCGCGGCTGGACCGACGACCAGGTGACCCTGGCCGATGCGGCCGAGGACGCGCACCTGGTCGCCGAGGCCGGCAAGCTGGCCAAGAACGCCGACCTCATCGTGCTGGTCATCGGCCAAAACGAGCAACTCTCGCGCGAGGCCTGGGCCGACAATCACCTGGGCGACCGCATGAACCTCGAGCTGGTCGGCGCCCAGATGAATCTGGCGCGCGCGGTGCTGGCCAGCGGCCATCCCACGGTCGTGGTGCTCATTCACGGCAGCCCCCTCGCCATCCCTGAGCTGGCGCAGAAGGCGCCCGCCATCCTCGACGCTTTCTACCTGGGCGAGGAAACCGGCACCGCCGTTGCGAATGTGCTCTTCGGCGACGCGAACCCGGCCGGCCGCCTGCCCTGGAGCGTTCCACGCACCAGCGGCGCGGTGCCCGCCTACTACAACCACAAGCCATCGGCCGAACGCCCCCACCTGTTCGAGACACCAGGCCCCTTATGGGCGTTCGGCCATGGGCAAAGCTACACAACCTTCCGCTACGACCCGATCACGTTGCAACCCGCGCGCATCTTGCCCAGCGGTCAGACCACCGTGTCCGTGAAGGTGACCAACACCGGCAAGAGGGCCGGTGACGAGGTCGTGCAACTCTACATCCACGACGTCGTCGCCTCGGTCGCTCGCCCGGTCAAGGAGCTGCGTGGCTTCTCGCGCATCCACCTCAAGGCGGGCGAGACCAAACGCGTGGACTTCAAGCTCGGCCCCGCAGAGCTTGCCCTCTGGGATCGCGACATGAAGCACGTGGTTGAGCCCGGCAAGTTCGACATCCTGGTCGGCGCCAGCTCCGCCGACATCCGCCAGCGCGCGACGCTGGAAGTGTCCAATTGATGGTCGGTCCTTCAGACGCCAGCGCCGGTCAGGGACTGCAGGCGCGTCTCGGCCGCTTGCGACCAGAGGCTTTCGGCGGATTCCAGGTCGAGGTAGCGGCGCAGGTGGTCGGCGGCCTGGCGCTTGCCGCCCAGTTTTTCGAGCACGGTGGCCAGGTTGTAGTGGGCGTCGGCAAACCACGGGCTTTGCTGCACCACCCGACGCAACTCGGAGGCGGCGCGATCGATTTCACCTTGCTGGTAGAGAATATTGGCCAGATTGTAGCGCGCCTCGGGTTGTTCCGGATCGAGAGACAGCGCTGCCTCGAATTCGATGCGCGCCAGCGAGATGTCGCCCTTGCGATAGGCCAGACCGCCCAGGTTGGTGTGGGCAGCCGCGAGCCCCGGATCGCTTTCCAGCGCCTTGCGATAGCAGGACTCGGCCGCGGCGCCCGCATCTGGAAGCGCTTCGTTCTCGAGGCCGCTCGAGAACCAGTCGTAAGCGCCAGCGGGTGGCGCGGGCTCGGTCGCAGCTGCGTCGGGCGTGACGTTGGCGCCCGAAAGCGCCAGAACCTCGGCGGCGCGATCCGCCAGATCGGACAAGCCAAAATCGAAACGCCGCTGTCCCGAGACTTCAAAGGTCACCCCATCCTCGACCAAGGCCAGCATACTTCCGTCCCAGGCCACGCGCAGCTTGTCGAGCGGGCGATCCACCGACGGCAGTTTGGTGCGAACCTGTTCCAGCGCCTTGCGGATGGCGGCCGGCTGAAAGCCGCGATCGACCAGCTCCTTGGCCGCGCGCACGCTGACTAGGTCCTGAAAGGAATAGACTTGCCGGCCGGCCCGACGCAGCGACGGACCGACGAAGCCCGATTGCGACCAGTAGCGCAGCTTGGATTCGGACACGCCCAGGATGCGCGCGGCGGCGCTGAAGGTGTATTCGCTGGGGGTTGTCATGACAGTGCGGCCTCCACGTCGATGTCCAGGTAGACGCGCGTGCCTCGCACGCGGATCCGGGTTTCGCCACGAACCGATTTCGGCTTGCCGTGCGTGATGCGCTCGACCTCGCGGCGAACGATGACTTGCGCCCGGGCATCGAGGGACGGTTCGTCGACCAGCAAGGCGGCCATGCGCCTGGCCGTGTCCTCGTCGGCGGGCTCGCGTAAAATCTCGCCCAGGACCGACACATCCAAAGTCAACATGGTCGATCCCAGGAAGGCCGACTTGCCCTGCGTCGTGCTGGTTTCCCCCTCGGAAATGACTTCCGAGCGGTCGAAAACAGCATCCAGCGCGGCCTGCGACAGGTACTCGCGCACCTCGCGCTCGATGAGGGCGATGCGCCGGACCTGGACCATGGGCCGCATCTCGTAGGGCGAGGCCTTGCGGCTCTCGACCGCCGGGATGGTGGAGGCGGGCAGGGTGGTGGGTTCGTCAGGCATGATGATTCTAAGGCGACAATGTGATCCCATGTGTTGATATGTAGGATAACAAGAACTTCCGGCTTGGCAAGAAACCTCGGTATCGCGGTGGTGGATGCCTCCCTATTTCGGCCGCAATGTAGCGCGTGCTCCCCTGCCGGCTACGCCGGCAGGGGAGCATCGTGGGAGGGTTTGGCGAGGCCGCGCGAAGCGCGGGGGGGCAGGGTGGGAGGTAGGTGCCGAGTGCAGAGCAGAACCCTTCGAGGGTTCCCATCACAATCGACTAGCCCGCTGCCCTTCGCGAAGACTCAGACTGTTTGTCGAAAGCTCGTCGGAGACCAAGACGTGGTGAATAATACGGGCTAGGGTGCCACGTGACGGCAACACTGCAATGCCAAGGCTCCTTTGGAATCTCTACGCCCGCTGCTACGACCGGATCACCGAGCTTCTACCCTATCAGGAGATGCTGGATGATGTGGTGGGCGCCCTCGACCTTCGGCCAGGAATACGTGTGTTCGACGCTGGGTGCGGAACGGGAGCCCTCGCCGAGCGCCTAGCCGCAAAACACCCGGACATCGAGTTGGTCGCGGCCGACCTGTCGCCAGCCATGCTCAAGCGGGCGCGGAAGAGGAGCTCTTGGCCCCCGTCGTTCAAATTCGTCGAGGGCAACATCGACGACGTCTTGGCCGGCGACGAGCTCGGCTTCGATCGCATCGTCAGTGTGAACGTCATCTGGACGCTGCCTGACCCGCAACGCACCTTCGCCCTGATGACGGCGCGCCTGCGCGACGGCGGTCGCATGGTCCACACCACTCCCAATTTTCGACTGCGGGCGCATGCCATCCTGTGGCGGCACCTGCGCGGGCTTAGAAGCCGGGACCTGCCGCGCGCTCTGTTAGGCTTGCCGGTGCTGGCTTTCGCGGGTTTGGTCAACCTGCTTCTGCTCGCGCAAAGCATGCTGTTTGCCCGCGCTCCGCGCGCCAGCAAGCGCTGGAACAGCGACGGGCTGGCCGAATTCTTTCGCGCCGCGGGCGCGCCTCCGCGCGAGACGCGAAGTTGCTACGCGGGGCAGAACGTCCTGCTCGTGTGCGAGAAAGATGAATCGGGTACGCGCGCTACGCGGTTGCCAGCGCCCGTGAAGCACCTGTAGACTTGCGAGCCTCATGGAAGCGCCACTCGAAATCCGTTACGCAGGTGTGGTCATCGGCCGAGCGCAGGAGGTGCGGGGCGCCGAGGGAGATGCCCCGACGTTCTTCATTCCCGTGCGCGACCCCATGCCCGTGGGCACGGTCTTGCACCTGCGCGCGGGGGATCGCGAGACCCCGGTGCGCGTGGTCCGGGCGGTCGAGACGACTGATGCCGCTGCTTGTGGCATGCAGGTGCGCAGTATCGGCGAGGCCGAGGAGGTGGCGCGGGACTTCATTCCGCCACCTGCAGCCGTCGCCGAGAAGACCAAGCCCGCCACACCCACGCCGGTGGTCGAGGTCGACGTCGCCAGGATGCAGGCCGAAAGCGCAACGCCCGCCGCCGTGGAGAACCCGCCGGCTACGGCCGCAGCCCCGTCTCTGGTCGGCGAGAGCGAGGCGAAACCCGCCGACCTCACGCCCGAGGTGATCATCACGGTCGAAGCCACTCCCGAGGTAAGGGTCGTCGCTGCCGAGCCCGAAGGGAAGGCCGCCGAGGCCGCGCCCGAGCCGAAAGCTGGCGAACCTGCTGCCGCCATTGTCGACGCCGTGCCCGTGGCCGTCGCATCGTCCATGACCGGCGCCTTGAGAAATGCTACCGAGTCGGTTCCCATCAGCGAGCCGGCGCGCGAGGCGCCAATCGTCCAATCGCGCGAATCCGCCAGCCCACATTCAACCGTGGCGAGCGCTGCGAATGCCACACAAGAATATGGTGCGGTAACTGCGCCCGAAGCGGAAAGCAGCGGACAGGCCTCAGGCGAGGACTTGCCACCCGCGCGTCCCATCGCCGGGCCGAGCGGACGGCGCAAGACCAAGCGGCGCAAGTAGCGCCGCGAAGAAGTGCGCTGCACATGATCCACGATGTGATTCGCCCGCCCCGCCTGCGGCCGGGCGACGTTGTGCGGGTGATCGCCCCGTCGGGCCCCGTGTTCGAGGATGCGTTCGCCGCGGGTGCAGCGTTTCTGTCTGCCCGCTACCAGCTGCGCTACAACCCAGTGACGCTGTTCTCGTCTGAGGGTTTTCTGGCTGGCTCAGACGACCAGCGGCTGTCAAGCCTGGTCGAAGCCCTGCGCGATCCCGAGGCCCGCGCCGTGTTCATGGGCCGCGGCGGTTACGGTCTTCTGCGCATCGCCGGTCGGCTCGATCCCGAGCTGCTGCGCCGACACCCCAAGCCCATCGTGGGATTCTCCGATGGAACGGTCTTGCTGGCGCTCGCGGCGCGGGCAGGGGTCGCGGCCATCCACGGGCCGGTGGTCACCCAGCTCGGCCGCTTGAACAATGGCGACCGGACGGCGCTTCTTTCACTCCTGGAATCGAGCGAGCCAGGACCCTTGCTCGCCGGGCTTGAAACACTTCGTGCTGGCAACGCCCGCGGACCGCTTCTGGGCGGCAATCTGGAGGTGTTTTCGCGCCTGCTCGGAACAAAGCTCTTGCCTGACCTCGACGGCGCCATTTTGTTTCTCGAGGAAGTGGGCGAGCGTCCCTATCGCATCGATCGGTTGCTCACGCACCTGGAGCTGGCCGGGGTTTTCTCCACCATCGCTGGCGTGGTGGTGGGCGATCTGGTCGCGTGCGAGGAGCCGCCCGAATCGCGCGTGCGTTCGCCCTCGGCCATCGAAGTCGTGCGCGAGCGACTCGGCCGATTGGACATCCCGGTGGCGCTCGGCGCGCGCGTCGGCCATGGCGAGCGCAATCGGGCGCTGCCCTACGGCGTTCGTGTCAGCCTCGACGAGCAGGCGGGCACCCTGGTGGCGCTCGAAGCCGCAGTTGAATAATCGCGTGGGGAGCCGCCGAGCTTTGCTCGGCGCGAACCATCGCGGGAAGGTTTGGAAACCCTCCCAGGGTTTCCATAACAACTAGAAGGCGAAGTACGGGCCGACGGGCGAGCCCCGACCTTCGATCGCGGTGTAGACGGTGCGGCCGTAGAAGAAGGGCAAACCCCAATCGAAACTAGGAATATTCGCGTTGTAGGCAAAGTTCGGCATAGGTCCAGCCATGTCGAAAGCGGCGGCCGAAGCACTCACTCTCGAGGCGTTGCCGACGCTGAAGACGATGGTCGTCCCGGCTCCGTTGAGCGAGGACAGGGTCGCACCGAGGCTGGTGGTCGAGGCCGGACAATACCAGGTGCTGAGCCCGCTGCCCGCGCACATTGTGAGATGCGTAAGGGCGGTATCGAGGAAGAAAAGACCGTTCGAGCCGCTGTCGAGAACGCTGGTGTAGGTCGTGCCTCCCACGGGAAAGGTCGTGCTGAAGTAGTCCATCCGGTCGATGGCAAGCACGGTGGCGCTGCCAAGGCCGTTGTTGGTCTGGGTTCCGATCCCGAAGGTCATCACCCCCGACACCGAGGTTGCACCATTGGCGCCGATGGCGCCCAGCTGGATGATGGTGCCATTGTTGTCGAGGGGGAATGCGGCGACGGGATTGGATACCTGTTGGGTGACGGGAACCGCGGCAATGGCGCAGGCCTGGGCCGAGCTGCACGCATAGTATACGCCAGGGTTGGACGGCAACGGCGAGGCGCAAGGGGCGCCACAATCCTGCAGACGCGGGCCCACGCCCAGGACGCCGTTGCTGCCCAATGTCTCGAGATCCATATTGGGCGTTCCCGTACAGTCAGCCGGCATGGTGTAGGCTGTTTCACCGATGAGCTGGATGCTCAGTCCCTGGGCCAACTCATCCCCCGCCGTCACGTCCGCAAGAGCCACCGGGCCCCACGTGGTTCCAAGGACGAATGGCACGCACTCGGCCAGGCCCTGCCCGCTCGCGTTCGTGACTGCTGGCAAGGCTAGGTGCAGCAGTACCGATTCGAGCACGCGCACGCCATACGAGCCTGTGTCGACTAGCAGGTGGTCGACGATCTGACAGGTCGTGGTGCCCGGCACGCAAATCGTGGCGCTGGCAAAAAGGCCGTTGATGTAAGGATTGATCAGACCGGGCGGCCCTTGATCCACGACCACGGCGATCGTGTTCGGGCCGGTCGCGTTGACAACGCTACCACCCGAGCCGCCTAGAGGGGTGGCCTTGCGCGCACCATCACCACACTGGCACAAAAGCGTGAGCAACGCTGCGGCCGGGAGAAACCTACTCATGGCTCTCGTGGCTGATGTCCCCGGACACAAAGCCCTCCGGCAGAAGGTCGGTCAGGTAGACGTGCCCGAAAAAGGCGCGCTGGTGCCCGCCCATGACCACCACCATGCCTGGCAGCTCGATGCGCGCCACGCCGCGGGCCATGCGCTTGCCGCGGGTGGCGGCGATGAACTTGTCGTAGTGGGCGCCCATGATGTCGCGCAGATTCGGACGCCAGCCGCCCGACCACGACACCGCGAACACCTTGCCACTGTCGCCAATGAAGTGGCGAACCTTGGTGCCGGTGGGCAGGGCCAGCTCGTGAATCGAGTAGTTGCTCTTGCGCCAGACTTGCAGGCTGGCCTGCATGCGCGCCTGATCCGCGGCGACCGCGGACACGTCGTCACCCAAGGCCGCGTGCGCCGCGGGTGAGAGATGAAGAACCAGGGCCAGCGCCAGGACGGCGGACGGCCAATGCAGCAAGCGACCAATGGCGAGGCTATGGGGTTTCATGGCGGGGGAAGTATAGCAGCAGCTCTTCCCCAGGGCCGAAACAGGCGTGCAACGATGGTCACAGCTTGGCGAGCATGCTTTCGGGGATCTGGACCGCAATCACGGTTCCCTCCGCGCAGAGCTCGCCGCTGGCCGTGAGCCGTATGGCCACCACTACCTTGCGGCCCTTGTGCTCGACCACGCGTCCACGCAGCAGCAAGGGCACGCCCATGGGCGTCGGCTTGCGATAGTCGACGTGCAGGGACGCGGTCACGAAGCGGAAAGCCGGCAAGGAATCCTGGGGCCGGTTCTCGGCGCGGTAGGCGGCAGCGGCGGCCGTGCCCGTGCCGTGGCAATCGATCAGCGAGGCGATGAGGCCACCGTAGACATACCCGGCCACCGCGGTGTGTTCGGCGCGCGGGTCGAAACGGCAGACCGATTCATCGCCTTCCCAAAAGCTGCGGATGTGCAGCCCCAGGGCATTGAGACGGCCGCAGCCGTAGCAAACCGAAGAGTCGTCGGGGTAGAAATCTTGGAAAGCGCGTTCGTCCATGGGGCCTCGATTGAAAAACGTGAACGCCACAGTACCCACGGCGAGGTACCATGCCAACTCGAAACGGGACAGGGCATGAACCTCGAACCTCGATTGGTCGTGGATTGGCAAACCCCCGGCGACCGGCTGCGCGCCTTCGAGCCCACGCGCGAGGAAATCGCGCGCCATTCGCCCTTGCTCGCGGCCTTCTACAACGACGACTACAACCGCTCGATGATGGCCAACACGGTGGCCATGACGACGGAGGAGGTGGTCGAACATTTCGAGGGACTGCGGCGCAAGGGCGGCCGACCGTTTTTGCTCGAACGCGATGGCGCGCTTTTGGGCGACGCGGATCTGCGCCACATCACCGCAAAGACCGCCGAGTTCGCCATCCTTATCGGCCAGCGCCCCGAGCAAGGCAAAGGCATCGGTACGCGCTTCGCGATTCTATTACACGCCCTCGCCTTTCGCGGCCTTGGCCTCGAACGCATCTTCGTCTCTATCATCCCCGCCAACCGTCCGTCGCAGCGCCTGTTCGAAAAGATCGGCTACACCCGCGACGACAGCCCCGCGGCCCGCGCCTTCGCCGACGACCCCACCGATCTCACCTTGTCCATGGCCCGCGTGAGCTTCGAGGCTGCGCACGCGGCGGCGCTGGACGAAATTCGCTGGTCCTTGCGGTAGCACTGCCAGGTGTGCGGCCGGGCGCGAGCGTGCTAGACCCATGGCTCGATGAAATCCACGGACGTCAATCGATACAAGACTGAAACGGTCTGCGTTCAGGCGGGAACGCGCAAGGACACCACCTTCAACGCCGTCGCGGTCCCCATCTACGCCACCTCGACCTTTGCCTTCGAGGCGCCGGGCAAGACCAAGGGCTACGACTATAGCCGCACCGCCAACCCCACGCGCTCCGCGCTGGAGGAATGCCTGGCCGCGCTGGAAGGCGGCGCGGGCGCCACGGCCACGGCAACCGGCATGGCCGCCGAGACCTCGGTCATGGCCCTGTTCCCGGCGGGCAGCCACATCATCGCCGGCCACGACATCTACGGCGGCACCTATCGCCTGTTCGCTTCGATTCTGTCGGCGCGCGGGCTGACGTTTTCGTTCGTCGACATGTCCGACCCGCGCAACGTGCGCAACGCCATCCGCCCCGAAACCCGCGCCATCTGGATCGAGACCCCGTCGAATCCTTTGCTCGGTCTGGTCGACATCGCCGCCATCTGTGCGGTCGCGCGCGAGCACGGCCAGCTGACCATCGTCGACAACACCTTCATGTCACCCATCTTCCAGAAGCCGCTGGCCCTGGGCGCCGACATCGTCGTGCACTCCACGACCAAATACCTGAACGGCCACAGCGACATGGTGGGCGGCGCCATCATTTCGCGGACCCAAGAGCAGGCCACCGCCGTGGCCGCCATGGTCAACGCCCTTGGCACCTGCTCGTCGCCCTTCGATTCATGGTTGGTGCTGCGCGGGATCCGCACCCTGCCCATTCGCATGGTTGCGCACGCGCGCAACGCCCTGGCTCTGGCCGAGTTTCTCGCCAAGCACAAGGCCGTCGAGCACGTCTACTATCCGGGGCTGCGCTCACACCCGCAGCACCGCCTGGCCCGAAAGCAGATGACCGGCTTCGGCGGCATGCTCTCGTTCGATATTCGCGGCGGCAAACGGGCCGCGTTTCGTTTCATCCAGGCGCTCAAAATCTTCGCCTTCGCCGAATCCCTGGGCGGGGTCGAATCCCTGGTCGAGCACCCCGAAACCATGAGCCACGCCTCCATGACCCCCGCCGCCCGCCGCGCCGCCGGCATCACCGGGGCCAACGTCCGCGTTTCCACCGGCATCGAGAACCCCGACGATCTGGTCGCCGACGTGGCCCAGGCGCTCAAGACGGTTGGTTAAGGACGGAATCTGGTTTCCTTCCTCCGCGCCCTCTTCTTCCTCTGCGCTCTCTCTGGCGAAAACCCACGCCTTGCACTGGCTGCTAATCCAGGGCTTGCAGGGGGAGGCCAGTACCCTTAGTTTATCGCTTCCCGCGCCTCCCTGCGGGGCGGAAGGATCCCTTGCTCAGTACCATCGCCAAGAAGATTTTCGGCACCAGAAACGCGCGTGTCCTCAAGAGCATGCGTCCCCTCGTTGCGCGCATCGGCGAGCTCGAGGCCGAGCTCACGGGCAAGAGCGACGCCGACCTGCGCGCCAAGACCGTGGATTTCAAGCAACGCATCGCCAACGGCGAGAGCCTAGATAGCGTCTTGCCCGAGGCCTTCGCCGTGTGCCGCGAGGCCGGCCGCCGCGCGGTGAACATGCGCCACTTCGACGTGCAGCTCATCGGCGGCATGGTCCTGCACCGTGGCTCCATCGCCGAAATGAAGACCGGCGAAGGCAAGACCCTGGTCGCCACGTTGCCCATCTACCTGAACGCGCTGGCCGGCAAGGGCGTGCATCTGGTCACGGTGAACGACTATCTGGCCCGCCGCGATGCCGATTGGATGGGCCGCATCTACAAGTTCCTCGGCCTCTCCGTCGGGGTCATCGTGCACGGCCTGAGCGACGCCGAACGCCAGCACAACTACCGCTGCGACATCAGCTACGGCACCAACTCGGAATTCGGCTTCGATTACCTGCGCGACAACATGAAAGAGTCCATCGAGCGCTACGTGCAGCGCGACCTCAACTTCGCCATCGTGGACGAAGTCGACTCCATCCTCATCGACGAGGCGCGCACGCCGCTCATCATTTCGGGCTCGGGCGAAGCCTCGGCGGATCTCTACGGCAAGGTCAATGGCATCATCCCGACCCTGCGCAAGGATATCGACTACACCGTTGACGAAAAGGCCCACTCGTCCATGCTGACCGACTCGGGCGTGGACCGCGTCGAGCGCAAGCTCAACGTCGGCAACCTCTACAACCCGGAAAACATCCAGTGGTTGCACCACGTGACCCAGGCCTTGCGCGCGCACACCCTGTACAAGCGCGACGTCAATTACCTCATCGAAGAAGGCGAAGTCATCATCGTCGACGAGTTCACCGGCCGCAAGATGCCGGGCCGGCGCTGGTCGGACGGCCTGCACCAGGCCGTCGAGGCCAAGGAAGGCGTGGAGATCCAGGAAGAAAATCAAACCCTGGCTACCATCAGCTACCAGAACTACTTCCGCCTCTACAAGAAGCTGGCCGGCATGACCGGCACCGCCGACACCGAGGCCGAGGAATTCCACAAGATCTACAAGCTCGACGTCACGGTGATCCCCACCAACAAGCCCATGTTGCGCAAGGATCACCACGACCTCGTGTACAAGAACGAGAAGGGCAAGTTCCGCGCCGTGTTGGCCGAAATCGAGGACTGCCACAAGCGCGGCCAGCCCGTTCTGGTGGGTACCGTCAGCGTCGAGAAATCGGAAGTCGTCGCGTCGCTTTTGCGCAAGAAAGGCATTCCGCACAGCGTGCTCAATGCCAAGCAGCACGAGCGCGAGGCCCACGTGGTTGCGCAGGCCGGCCGCAAGGGCGCGGTCACCATCTCGACCAACATGGCCGGCCGCGGAACCGACATCATCCTGGGCGGCAACGCCGAGTTCATGGCGCGCGCCGAGGTCGATCCCGAGGCCGCGGGTCAGCCCGGCGCCGAGGTCGACGCCGAGAAGTTCGCCGTCGCTTTCGCCAAGTTCAAGCCCGAGTGCGATGCCGAACGCCTGGAAGTGCTCGCCGCCGGCGGTCTGCACATCCTCGGCACCGAACGCCACGAATCGCGGCGCATCGACAATCAGCTGCGCGGCCGATCCGGTCGCCAAGGCGACCCCGGCAGCTCGAGTTTCTTCCTGTCTCTTGAGGACGATCTGATGCGCATCTTCGGCGCCGAGCGCATCACCGGCCTCATGGAGCGGCTGGGGATGGAGGAAGACGTCCCCATCGAGCACGCGATGATCAACCGCTCCATCGAGCGCGCGCAGAAGCAGGTCGAAGGCCACAACTTCGACATCCGCAAGAGCTTGCTCGAATACGACGACGTTATGAGCCAGCAGCGCAAGACCATCTATGCCTTGCGCCGGCAGGTCCTCGAAGGTCGCTACGCGCCCATGCTCAGCGAGGAAGAGATCAAGGCGGGCAAGCAGCCCGAAGTGGCGCAGATCGCGCAGTCGTCGGGCAAGCACACCGTCGCGTCGCTGACCGAGATCGTTCGTCCGACCCTGGCGCGCATCCTGGATGCCTTGACCCAGTCGCAGCCCGGCCAGTCGAGTGAAGACGCCACCCAGCCACCGGCGACCGTTCCCCTCGACCCGGCGAAATTCCGCTCGGCCATCTACCGACAGTTCGGGACCTATCCCGAGGTCACGGGCATCCTGGAAAACCGCACCGAGACCCTCGACCACCTGTCCGAGAAAGTCGCCAAGCTGCTGGTGCAGCAGCGCGAACGCATCCTCGACTTGTCGGAAGAAGTCCTGTCCGACCTGCTCGACGAAACCTGCCGCGAAGGTGGACATGCCGAGGATTGGGATCTGGATGCCCTGCGCGCGGGCATGAAAGAACGCTTCGCCTTCGAGCCGACGATCAACACCAAGGGGCTGATGGAGCGTTCGGCGCTGGCCGATGCCATGTGGCAGGAGCTGGACAAGGTCATCGAAGCGCGCGAGCAGGAGCTGTCGCTGCCCTTCTTCCTGTATTTCAGCCGCCACTTCATGCTGGAGGAGATAGACCAGCGCTGGATCGAGCACCTGCGCAACATGGAGGCCCTGCGCGAGGGCATCCACTTGCGCGGCTACGGTCAAAAGGATCCCAAGCAGGAGTACAAGAAGGAAGGCTTCGCCATTTTCGGCGTCATGATGGCCAACATCAGCCGCAACGTGTGCGAGAAGCTGTTCCACATCCAGGTCCGCCGCGAGGAGAGCGAAAGCACGGCCCAAAACTTGGCCGCGGCCAAGCAAAAGCCCCGCAAGGTGATCGAATCGGGCGGCGGCACGGCCCCGTCGGACAAGGGGCAAGCGCCCGAAGAGCCGAAACCCGTTCGCCGAGCCGAACCCAAAGTGGGGCGCAACGATCCCTGCCCCTGCGGCAGCGGCAAGAAATACAAAAAGTGCCACGGGGCGTAGTGGATTGGCCGCCCACGTAATCGGCGGCTTGGCGGAATCGCACTTACCCTCTAAGATCCCCATATGACCAAGACCTTAGGGGTGCTTTGCGCGGTTGCGCTGCTCGGGTGCAGTTCAGATTCACCGCCAGGTGCGACTGCGGCCCTGGACGTGACCTTGCCGAATTCGGCTCTTACGCGAATGCCGAACCTCTCGCTCATCCGCGCCGGAGACAGCTTCACCTTGGCCGGCTACGATGGCACGCAAGTTCTCTGGGGCAGGCTCTCGCTCGACGGCAAGACGCTGACCGAGCAGGTAGGCTTCGCGCTGGCCCAGCCCTTGGTGGGGCCGGTTTTCGCGGCAACCACCAAGACCACACCCGGCGATCAACTGGTCGCCCTCGTGCTCACGAACAGTGCTACTCCTGGTGGCGGATACGATCTCTCGGCGATCGCACAAGCCGCCGGTGATGCGACCCCCGCAGCCCCGGTGCTGCTCGACAACTACAAGGCCGGTACGGTTCCAAGCACGGTGCAGTTAGCCGCCGGCGCAGCCACCACAGGCAGCGTCGGCTTCGTCGCCTGGGGCATTCCCGGCATGGGCATCTCCCCAAAATACCTTCTTCTACCCGCGACCGCGGCGACCGCGACCACGCCGTCGCTGATGTTCCCTGATCCGATTCCAGCCAACATACCCAATTGGGACTGCCTGGCCACGACCAGCGGCGGGACCGGCCTTGGGGTGGGCGTCGTGACCTCCGATCCTACGTCAGGGAATTCCCAATTGGTTGCTGGTGAGATCAATGAATCCGGAGGTTGGCCCGGCATGACCTACCAGCTCACCGTCAAGGTAGCCAACTGTCGCGTTGTGGGCTCGCCCGGCCCCGCAGGTACCTACCTCATGGCCATGCAGACCAGCAATGCCATCGACTTCGCAACGTACTACCCACCGCCGGCCACAGCGCCTGATGGCACAACTGGAACGGTCACCACCATCGACCCGGTGCTGTCCGCATCCAGCTTTGGCGATCCGCTGAATATGCCGCACCCGGCATGGGTTGCTCCCGCGGGCGGCGGGGACATCTCCATCGGCCTCCAGCGCAACGGGGGACCCCAGGTCTTTCGCTACAACTACAACGCCATTCCCCACGGATCCCCGCTGACCTTGCGCAGTGAAAAGGGCCAGACCGGCCCGGTTGCCACCTCGGTCGGGCTGGATGCCACCTACATCACCTATAGCGACCAGACCAAGAGCGGCACCCCGGCGGTCAAGCGTTACTTCATGCGCATCGAGAGTCCAGTCATGCCATAGCGCCAAAGTCGAGCTGGACCGGGAATAGCCGAGGACGCTTGGCGGTTGATCGCATACCGAAGATGTTCTTCCAACGCCGCACAGTGCAAGCCGATTTCGAGCGCGAGGTGATGCCTCACCTGCAGGCGCTGTATGGCGTTGCCCTGCGCATGACCAAATCGGAAGGCGACGCCGAGGATTTGGTGCAGGACGCGATCTTGCGCGCCTATCGTTTTTGGGATGGTTTCGAGGCAGGATCGAATTGCCGGGCCTGGCTCATGCGCATCATGACCAACGTGTTCCGCAACCGCTACCGCGAGCGCGCGCGCGAACAGGAGATCCTGGGCGAGGCCGAAAGCACCACGGCCAACCTGGGGCAGTTCCAGGGCGCGGCCCCGCGCGACGCAGAGAGCGCGCTCTTTGGCCGCATGCTCTCGCGCGACGTGGAAAAGGCGCTGGAAACTCTACCACCCGAGTTCCGTCTGCCCGTGATTCTGGCCGACCTGGAAGACCTGTCCTACAAAGAGATCGCGGACATCATGGAGTGCCCGGCGGGAACCGTGATGAGCCGGCTGTACCGCGGGCGCAAGCTGCTGCAGAAGCAGCTCGCGGATTATGCGACGGTGCCCGAGACCCAGCAGACCGAACCAGCGTCGGAACCTGAAGAGAGGGTGGTGGATTTCGAGACCTTCCGGCGCAAGAAGCAGGAAGGAGGGGCCGCATGACCCTCAACTGCGCCGAGGCTGATACCGTGCTCCACGCCTACGTCGACGGCGAGCTGGCCGGGTCGGATCGGGAAGCCTTCGAGTCCCACATGCGCACGTGTGAGGCATGTACCCAGGCCAGCCGGTTGCAAGCGCGCTTCAAGGCCGCCATCCGTGGCCACCTGCCACGCCCGGCGCTGCCCGTCGGACTGCGCTCGCGCATCGAGACCGCCCTGGCCGGCGCGCCCTCACCTCGCCGCCGCTGGCCGTGGCAGATCTATCCGCGCGCCTTCACCGTGGGCATGGCAGCCGCCGCCGCCGTGGTGCTGCTGGTGGCCAACACGCAGCGGGGGGCGCGCTCGCCCGTGCTGGAGCAAGCGGTTTCGACCTTCCACCACGATCTGCCGCTCGATGTGCTTTCCGAAAGCTGCGCCAAGGTTTCGGACTGGTTCCGAGGCAAGGTCGACTTTGCCATGCAGCCCACCGCAGAGCACACCGGGATGCACTGCCAGGGCGGTCGCCTCGTCAATGTGCGCGATCGATTCGGCGCCTACGTCGTGTACCAAGTGCCCGCCGGTCATCGCCTGGGGGTCATGGTGTTTCCGTCGGACAACGAGCCCTTGGCCGGCAACCGCCAGCGTGTCCTCCAGGGCCGCCACGCTTTCGTCGATACCCGCCGCGGTGTCTCGACGGTAACCTTCCGCGAGCCCGGCGGGCTGGACTACGTCTTCACGGCGGATTTGGACGAAGAAGCTTTGGCCAACTGGATTGAGACGGTCTACCTGGGCCGCTAATTAGGATGGGAACCCTGAGAGGGTTCCCAAACCCTCCCGCGATGCTGCGCTGCCGGCGAGGGCGAGGGCGAAGCCCGAGGAGGGGCGGGTGGGCTGGTAGGTCCCGAGGGCCGGCAGGCTCCGCACGCGCGTGCCTCGGCGCGCTAAACACCGGCCCGCTTGGTTCTGGACGCATATCCGTAGTAACGTCCCCCATCCTCATGCCGACGAGAACGCTTCTGTGCGTCGAACCAGACGAAGCTGCCCTGGCCATCATCGCTGGGACCCTGGAACCATACGGTTTCGAGATCAAGAACATCACCAACGGCGACCAGGTCGTCGACTGGGCCAGGAAGAACCGGCCCGCGTTGATGATGGTCTCGGTCGAGCCCAAGAAGATAGGCTATGCGATCTGCAACAAGATCAAACGCAACGTCGAGCTCAAAGATGTTCCGCTCATTCTCACCTCGGGGGAGGAGGCGCCCGAGAAGTTCGACCAGCACAAGACCTTCAAGCTGCGCGCCGACGACTACATGTTCAAGCCCCTGGATCGCCACGAGCTCATGCGAAAGGTGAACGTGCTCATCGGCCTCGACGAGCCCGAGTCCGCTGCGGCTCCCAGCCCATCCGCCGAGATCTTTCTGGGCACGGATGTGGTGTCCTCGGAAATCGCCATCGACGCCGATGACATCGTCGAGGAAGCCAAGATAGGGACGCCGCCGACCCAATCGGTCGACAGCGCGGCGGTCCCAACCGGTCACGACCCCTTGGGCGTCAACCCGGTTCTGGACGCCATGTTCGACAAGGAAGCCGATGCGGCCTTCGATGCGCTGGAATTGCCAACGCCCGAGCCGACCCAGGCCAGCCCGGATCCGAGCCTGGATGTCGCAACACCGCCACCGGTGGACGTGGCCTTGGCCGGTGTTGCCCTGCCGCCGCCGCCCCCTGATGGCGACGGCTGGGTCGAGGAGAGCGCGACGCGCGTGGTTCCTTCCTCCTTCGACACCGAGGAGTTTGTGAATATGGTGCCGACCCTGGAGGTCCCCGTGGATTTGAACGGGGTTCCCATAACAGTGGCGGCGAGTGAGCCCGCGACCGCCGAAGTGGTGGCACCGCCGGCCGAAATCGAAGGCGACCTGGATCTCTTGCGTCGCGCCGCTCCGCCCGAAGACGTGCCGCCCTTGCCGGATGAGGTACGCAATACCTCGGTCGTTGCCTACGCGAGCGCCACGGCCAACGACGCCGCCTTCAGCGATCTGCAAAAGCGCGTGCACGAGCTCGAGGACGAAAAGCGCGAGCTCGCCGCCGTCATCGACGATTTGCGCGGGCACCTGCAAGCGCAGCCCCTGCACAAGGAAAAGGATCTCCTCGGCCTCCGCGAAACCATCAACCGCAAGGAAAAGGACATCCTGGACCTGCGCGATGCCGTGGACGCCAAGGATCGGCAAATTCTCGATCACAAAGATCGCATGCGCGAGCACGAACGCGCGCGCCGCGACCTCGAAGAGAAGATGATCACTTTCGAGAAGAACCTGATGCACGCCAACGAGAAGGTGATGGCGTTGTCGCAGGACAAGGAGAAGGGCATCGAGCGCGAGCGCGGGTTCAAGGTCAGGCTTGAAGACGCGCACGCTGAGATCGGCAAGACGCACGACGAGCTGGATCTGGTCAAGAGGCGCCTCGCCACCGTCGAGGATCGCGCACGGCTGGAGATGGATCGCGTGCGCCACGAACTGGAAGCGCGCCTGGCCGAAGACGAAGAGACCCACAAGAACGAGCTCGTGCGCCTGCGCGAAGACCGGGAGGCGGAAAAAGCCTCGCGCGAGACCGAAGTGCAGGCCGAGATCGCCCGCCTCAACGGAAGTCACGTCACCGAGATCGAAATGCTGGGCAAGCGGCACGGGGAGGAGAAGGCAGCCCTGGAAGAGGCCCACGAGATCGAGCTCGGGCGCGTTCGCCGCGAGTACGAGAAAGCCCTGCAGGCCCTGCGCGAAGAGCACGCGACCGCGGTCGAGAACGAGCAGCAAGCGCACCAGGTCGCCCTCGAAGCCAAGGATCGCGATTCTAAAAACGAGAGCGCCGAGCTGCGCCGCGGTCACGAGAGCGCGCTGGCGGCGGCCGAGGACCGGCGTCGCCGCGAGATGGAAGAGGCGGAAGCTCGCCGCGTGGCGGATCTGGACGCGGCCGACGTACGGCGGCGCTCGGAGCTGCAAGCGCGCGACGAACAGCACCACACCGCCACCGCCGAGCTGGAACGGCGCAACCTGGCCGAAAAGGCCGAAGCCGCCGAGCGCCAGCGAGTCGAGCTGGAACAGGCCTTGGCGCGCACCAACGAGATCGAAACCGAGCTCGCCGCGCGCAACGAGGAGCTGGCGGAGACCCACCGCAGACTCCTGCGCGTCGAGGGCGAGCTCGACACCGCACGCACCGACATCCGCGACCGCGAGGTCAAGCTCGGCCAGGCCCGCGACCGCATCACCGAGCTGGAAAGTAAGGTGGCGGATCTGGAAGACCAGGCCTTGCGCGCCTACCGCCGCATCAAGGACGACGAAAGAACCATCGACAAGGCCAAGCGCGCGGTCAGCGTGGCGCTCACCCTTCTCGATGAGCGCAGCACCGCGGGTACGCCGGCTACACCCCGCCCCGGCGAAGAGCCCCAGAGCTAGCCGCCCTCGAAACTGTCACCTGCGCGCGCCTGGAGCTCCATGCATGAGGTGACGGGAAATCGCGCGGGCCTCAAACCTTCCGAGATTTCGGCCCTCGAACGCGTCTATCGCCGGCGGGTCGGGGCACGCGAGGTCGTATCGGCCGAGCTCGGGGCCTATCTGTGCGAGATTTCCCGCGCCATGGCCCGCCAGGTTGGCGTGCTGATCTCGCGCCAGGGCGCCATCGAACACGTCATCGTCGGCGACGCCTCGGCGTTGGTCCTGCCCGAGGTGGGCCGCTTGCGCGCCGGCCATGGCCGCTTCCGCGGTCTGCGCCTGGTTCACACCCACTTGCGCAACGAGGCCCTGTCCCGCGACGATCTGGTCGACCTGGCCCTCCTGCGCCTGGATATGGTCGCCGCGGTCGGCGTGAACCACGAGGGGCGGCCCGCCGATCTGCACGTGGCCCACCTGGTGCCGCCGCGCGAGGGAAAGTCCCCGTGGATCCTGCTGCCACCTGCGCCCCTTCATCGCGCGTCCGTGGATTTCATCGACACCATCGACGCCCTCGAGGAGGAATTCGACCGCGCCTTGCCCACGGGCCACGCGACCCGAGGTTCCGAACGCGCCTTGCTGGTGGTGGCCGAAATTGGCAAGCTGCGCGGGAACAACAACACCAGCCGCGTCCACGAGCTACGCGAGCTGTGCCGAACTGCGGGCATCCAGGTCGTCGACGTGGCCATCCAGCGGCGGCCCGAGCCCGATCCACGCTACCTCATCGGGCGCGGCAAACTAGAGGACGTGCTCGTGCGCGCCATGCAATACGACGCCAGCGTGCTCATCTTCGATCCCGATCTGTCGCCGGGCCAGGCCCACGCCATCGCTTCGTTCACCGATCTCAAGGTCATCGATCGGACGATCCT
>OBLT010000055.1_pt1 | contig 87981 bp, 83 predicted proteins | sample 1518721 | NCBI WGS metagenome assembly OBLT01 (sample SAMEA3539307, study PRJEB22396) | soil metagenome | biome: tundra; feature: field; material: soil | place: USA | collected 2010-05 | depth 0.15 m | reverse complement strand
GCGGCATCCTGCTCGAGGGTGGACGCGTCACGGCCGACGGGCCCACGGGGGCCGGGCAGCGCGCGTGGACCGGCGATGCCGGGGCCTGGCGGTCCCCCCATTGGCACGGGAGGGAAGGGCGCAATGATGACACCGACGCCCACGCCAACGTGCGACTCCGGACCTTCCTCCACGTAACCCTCGGGTGGCGGCCCATAGCCCTGGCCTTGCGCGTATCCCTGCGGCGGCGGTGGCGGCTGGGTCGTGTCGATGGCGTCGCTTCGCCGTTCGCCGATGTTCTGCACGATCTGTACGTTTTGTCCGCGCTGCTCGGGCGGCAGCTGCGCCAGGCGCGCCAGCTCGGGCTTGGAGATCACGTATTCGTTCGACAAACACCCACCGCATGCATAGGAGAGGAACGCTGCGAATACCACGAGTGTGGAAATCTGCCTGGGCTGGCGGAATCCATCGGAAAAGCGGGAAGCAGCTTGCGTACGCATGCGGGCTGACGGTAGCAGCTTTCGTGCCGCGTGTGCACGCGGTGACGGCCCAGCTATTTCCGCGGACTTGCGCCGGGGGCGCGCGCTGCTCTGCGGGCAATGTGTGGCCCGAAAGTCACGCTTTTTTCTCACAGCCTCTTACTCACAGATTGTCGGGGAATTTTGGCGATGCAACCGCGATTCCCCGGCCGCCACTTCTTGCGGGGCTTGCTGAACGAACGTATAGTGAGAATCAGGTGACGAGCAAAACTCAAGGTTGGGAGGAACCATGGGAATTGACGTGCGCGTGGAGACCGAATCAGGCGAAGTTCAAGACGAAGTCCTCGACGACAACAACCTGACCGAGAAACTTCTCCCCGACCGGGAGGACGCTACCTCGCCGTGTTTGCGTTTCGTCGATCCGTTCGGCGACACGCTCTTCAACCAGATTCAAATCCCGTTCGTAATCACCGAGCTCGAAAAACGGCTTCGCGGCTCCGCCAAAGCCGATGTGAAGACGCACTGCGAGGCTATCCTCAAAGTGGTCACGGCCACCGTCGGCGAAGAGCACACCTACGTGCGCTTCTCAGGTGAGTAGCCGGGCCCAATGCGCGGTGGCTTCGCACAGCTTTGTTGCTGGGGCTAGAGCGCGTGAGTGGAGTCTATGAAGACGGGCACGGCCGATCTGCCCCTGCACGGTGGGTGCGTGCCCATGTGGCTGGCGTCGCGCATGGCGAGCCTGGGGCGGGTCATCGTCGAGGCCCTGGTGCTCGAATACGGACGCGACGAAGTTCTGCGTCGGCTTGCGGATCCCTTCTGGTTTCAGTCCTTGGGCTGCGTGATGGGCATGGACTGGCACTCGTCCGGCATCACCACCAGCGTGCTCGGCGCGCTCAAGCGAGGCCTTTCGCCGGTGGCGGACGAGCTTGGCATTCACGTGTGCGGCGGCCGCGGCCGGCATTCGCGGCGCACGCCCGACGAGCTGCTGGCGCTCGGCGAAAGGATTTCCATCGACGCTCCCGCACTCGTGCGCGCAAGTAGGTTGGTGGCCAAGGTCGACAGTGCGGCCGTGCAAGACGGATTCGATCTCTACCTGCATAGCTTCGTGGTGAGCGACGACGGCAAATGGGTGGTGGTGCAGCAGGGAATGAATCCCGAGCGGCGGCAAGCCCGGCGCTACCACTGGCTGTGGGAGCGCGCCGGCTCATTCGTCGAGGAGCCGCACAACGCGATCGAGGGTGAGACGCAACCGTTCCCTATCGTCAACCTGACCGATCGGGCCGCGGCGGACGCGCGGTCACGGACCGTCGAGCTTGCACTGTCCGATCCCGAGCGTGTGGTTGCGGGCGTCGAGCGCGCACTGACCATGCCGAATCACCACGAGGTGCGCGCGGAGAACCTGGACCTGCGTCGTCTCGGCGCGGCCCTGCAGGTCGCAGCTCGCCTTGGTCCGTCGAGCTTCCCCGAGCTTCTGCTCACCCCGAACATCGGTAAGCGTACGCTGTTGGCGTTGGCGCTGGTCGCCGAAGTCGTGCACGGGGCGCCGAGCCGATTCACGGATCCAGCGCGCTTCACATTCGCTCACGGTGGCAAGGACGGCCATCCCTTCCCGGTTCCGCTCAAGATCTATGACGAGACCCTGCGCGTCCTTCGTCGCGCGGTGGACCGGGCCAAGGTCGACCAAAGCACCAAGCTCATGGCCCTGCGGCGGCTGGACGAGCAGTGTCGGATTTCCGAGGCCGCGTCCGAGGGATGGCCGCTGCCCATGACCCCCGTGCGACCATGGTCGAATTTGGTCGAGCGCGAGAGACGCGCATCGCCGTCGCTTGGCGGTCGAACCTGTTCGAGCAGCGTCCCAAGGGCGCGTCCGCGCCAACTTGCGCTTTTCTAGCTAGCGTTCGCGAAGTGCCTTGACCAGGATCTTGAGTGCCAGTCGCTGTGGGCTGACTCTGTAGGTGCCGCTGGCGACCAGCTGTCGTAGATGCTGGACTCGTATCTGCCTAGCAACCGCGTCGGCGTTCATGCCGAGCGGGGCTTTCGCGGGCGCTTTCCGTAACTGGACTTGTTCCGATGGTGCCATACACAACCACATCGGTCCCGCCTGCAGAAACCTTAAGCCATTCTCTGAACTTTCGAAAAAGTCCAATGATTGTGCGGAACTTGAAGGCAACTTCGGCCTAGGCCGCGACCGCGTCCTCGATATCCGAGAGGGATTCGCGCAGGCGGCGGGTCGCTTCGCCGTGGATTTGGCAAACGCGCGATTCCGTGACGCCCAGGATTTCCCCGATCTCCTTGAGATTCATGTTCTCGCAGTAGTAGAGCGACAGAACCTGCTGCATCTTCTCGGGCAGATCGTCGATGCCGGAAACCAAACGTGCCAGCGCCTCGCGGTGGGCGGTTAGCTCGAACGGGTCGGGCGAGTTGGCGTCGGTCGTGCGTTCGAGAAAATCCGGGCCCGCGTCGTCGATGCCGACCACGGATGAGCCCGACAGCTTCTGCTGGCGCGTATAGAGCTCGTCGACCTTGAGACCGAGGGTTTGCGCCAATTCCGCCTGATCTGGCGAGCGGCCAAGCTCCGATTCCAGCTTGCGCGTGGCCTCGCGCAGCTCGTTGGACAAGCGGCGCATATCGCGCGAAAGCGTGTCGCGCGCGCGCAAGTCGTCGAGCATGGCACCGCGAATGCGGAACTCGGCGAAGGCCTCGAAGCGATCCACGCGTTTGGGGTCGAAGCGCTCGGCGGCTTCCATGAGTCCGATCACGCCAGCCGAAACCAGGTCGTCGATTTCGACGTGGGCGGGAAGTCGGCGCGCGAGGCGGCGGGCCACCTTCTCGATGTAGGGGAAAAACTTCGCGGCGTAGACCTTTCGTCGACTCGCCAGCGCCTTGGCGGACAGTTTGCGCGCGGCCCTCTTCGGCTTGGTGGGTCCGGGGCGCTTTCGCTGCTTGCCAACCTTGGTCCGCTTCGCTGTTCGCATGCGGGAGCGGAGTGCAGGCGCCGTGCCACGGTATAGGTCGAGCCAAGTAGGCCATCTTCCTGGCACTTGCTTTTCAGATCGCTCTAGATCGTCAGCCAAATGACATTTGTTTGGCCTTCAAACCGTCAACCAGGTGACAACGAGCCCAAATAACGTTATGGCGCTGACGATCGGAAGACCGATGAATCAGGCGACGTTTCTTCGGCGCAGTTTTTCAACCAGCGTGGTCCGATTCATGCCGAGAAGCTCGGCGGCACGATTCTTGTTCCCGCTGGTGCGTTCGAGGGCTTGGCCGATGAGCCTGTCTTCGAGTTGCGTGAGTAGCAAGCGCAGGTCAAGGCCATGAGGTGGCAGATCGACGATGGCGGTTCCGAGCGAGTTCACGTCTGTGCGCAAGCTGGCCGGTAGGTCGTACACGGAGACGCCGCGATCCTTGGCCGAGGCTACCAGGCGATCGACGACGTTTTCCAGCTGGCGCACGTTGCCCGGCCAGGGACATTCGCTCAGGCGCACGAGTAGGTCGGGCGGAAAGGGTGGGGTATTTCGGCTGTGAAATGCGTTTGCTGTCCGACGGAAGTGCTCGGCCAGAATGGGAATGTCCTCAAGGCGCTCGCGCAGCGGCGGAATCTCGATGGGAATGATGTTGAGCCGGTAATAGAGATCTTCGATGAAGGTGCCTTCGCGCACCGCCGTTTCCAGGCTGCGCGAGGTAGCCGCGACGATGCGCACATCGGCTCGTGTGCGTGAACCCGGATCGCGAACCAGGCGCAGGAGGCCGATTTGCAGCTCGCGCGAGAGGTTCGCGATTTCGTCGATGAATAGCGTGCCGTGCTCGGCTTGCGCCAATTTGCTTTGGTTTTGATTGGCGAGTCCGTTGTCCGACGCGGATAGGCTTCCGAACAGCTCGCCCGATGTGGGATGGGCCTCGCGGCCGGACAGCCGAACCGTGACGAAGGGGCCGCCGCGGCGGGCGCTGCACGCATGGATGATGCGGGCCACGACTTCCTTCCCTGTGCCTTCCTCGCCGCGGATGAGCACGCTGGCGATGGAATCTGCCACCTGGTCGACGCGTTCGAGCACCACGTGCATGGCTGGGTGATCCCCGACCAAGGTGACCCCGCAGGTACGCAAGGGCGACGACGTGCGGCTGCGTTCGGCCAGGGCGCGCTCGACCACCTCGGCGCACAGCTGGTCGGGAAAGGGGCGTGGGAGGAAGTCCAGCGCGCCCATGCGGAAGGCGGAGACGATCTCCCTGACCGTGGCGCTTGCGATGCGTGCCACGACCGGGATGGGTCTCTTGCGCGCGTGGGCTGTGGCCAGGATGTTGCGGATGGCTTCCGCAGGCAACCCCAGCGAAACCACGCACAGATCGATGGGCTTTCCCGATAGGGCTTCTTGCGCCTGGGTGACGCTGTCCGCAGGTACGCCCTCGTAACCGAGGGACATGACGACGCGAATGAGCGCCGCCTGGGTGCCCTGGTCCTCGTCCACGATGAGAATCCTGATATGCATTCTCCGGCTGGTAATCGGCGGAACCAGGTCGCGCCTGAAGGCCGTAAACGACACGCCTGCGGGCTCGACGGTCATGGGGGTGCTTCTGCTTGGCTTGTCGCTCTTCCCCGATCTATACGAAAGGTCATGTCGCAGTTTCTCGTGGTCACCCTGGGCGGAGCCATCGGCAGTGGAGCGCGCTATTTGCTCGGCACTTTCGTGCAAAGCGCGGCCGGCACGGCCTTTCCCCTGGGCACCCTCGCGGTCAACGTGATCGGATCGTTCCTCATCTGCGCCATCATGCACCTCGGAATCACTGCGAACGTGATCTCGCCGACCCTGCGCCTGTTCCTGACCACGGGACTCATGGGCGGTTTCACCACCTACTCGGCGTTCGATTACGAGACTTACCGGTACACCCAGCAAGGAGCCTACGCGCTCGCCGCCCTGAACGTCGGCCTGACCTTGGTGGCGTGTTTCGCGGCCGGGGCAGCCGGGGACGCCGTGGCCAAATTGGTATTTAGAAACTAGCTCCAAAACAGGCGCGCGTCGGTCTACTAATCTTCTAACCTTCGGCAGCCTCCCCTTGGCCATGATGCGCCAACGATCTCGATTGTGATGCCGTGCCCATGGGAGTTGACGTACGGCCTTTCGCATCTCAAAGTGCTGTGCCTAGGCCAATGGCCCTCGACCTCTCTCCCCAAACTCAACAGTCCATCAACCGGGTGCGCGGGCGTTATCCCAATTCGCAGGCCGCGCTGATCCCTGTCCTTCACCTGATTCAGGATGAAATTGGTCATCTTTCGGACAAGGCGCTCGACCTTGCGGCGCGGTTGCTCGACCTGCCGCTGTCGCACGTCTTCGGGGTTGTGACGTTTTACACGATGTTTCGCCGCACGCCGCCCGCGCGCCACCGGCTGCACGTGTGCAGCAACATCGGCTGTGTCGTGCGCTCGGGCTACGACGCGATGGAGCACGTGCACAAGCGACTGGGCATTCGCCCCGGCCAGGCCACGCCCGATGGGCAGTTCAGCCTGGACGAAGACGACGACATGATCGGGTGCGACGGTGGCGCCTCGCTGGTGGATGGTCACACGCGTTACCGGCATCTGACCGTCGAGAAGTTGGATCGACTGCTCGACGACCTCGGCAAGGCGCCGGCGCCCCAGGGCGCGCACCCGAACGGCTTTCCGCCCATCGATGCCCTCGGCGCCTTCCGCAGCACACCGGGCGAAAAGATCGTTACCAAGAACATCGGCGTGCCCGAGATTCGCAAGCTGTCCACGTACCAATCGCGCGGCGGCTGGCAGGCTTTCAAAAAAGCCCTGGCCATGCAGCGCACGGCCCTGGTCGACGAGGTCAAAGCCTCGAACCTGCGCGGCCGAGGCGGAGCAGGCTTTCCCACCGGCATGAAGTGGGGCTTTTTGCCCAAGGATGCCAAGCAGGTCTACTTGGTGGTCAACGCCGACGAATCCGAGCCCGGCACCTTCAAGGATCGCGTGCTCATCGCTGGCGATCCACACCTGCTGGTGGAAGGCATCGCAGTTTCGGCCTACGCCCTCGGCTGTACACACGCCTACCTCTTCATTCGCGGCGAGCTGGCCGGCGAGGCCAAGATCGCCCAAGCCGCCGTCGATGAGGCCTATGCCGCCGGACTGCTGGGCAAACCGCACGACAGCGTCGCGGGCACGTATGCACTCGACATCACGGTGCATCGGGGCGCCGGCGCCTACATCTGCGGGGAGGAAACCTCGCTGCTCAATTCGCTGGAAGGCAAGCGCGGCTGGCCGCGCATGAAGCCGCCCTTCCCGGCGGTGCGCGGGCTCTTTGGTCAGCCCACCATCGTCAACAACGTGGAAACCCTGATGAACATCCCCGACATCGTGATGCGCGGCGGGGCGGGCTTTGCCAAACTGGGCATGGGCAGGTCGGGAGGCACGCGCGTGCTCAGCGTCTCGGGGCACGTGAATCGGCCCGGCGTTTTCGAGCTGCCCATGGGCATCCCGTTCCGCCAGCTCATCGACGAATACTGCGGCGGCATGCTGGGCGGGCGGCGCCTCAAGGGCATCATCCCGGGCGGCAGCTCGATGCCGGCGCTCGACGCCAGCGAGATCGACGTGCCCATCGAATTCGACACCCTGATGACCGACGCCCGTATCAAGGACGTCGAGATCAAGCCCGGCGTGCCCTTCGACATGGGCGGAGGCAAGCGGCTCAAGACCATGGCTGGCTCGGGCGGCGTGGTGATTTTCGACGAGACCACCGACGTGGTCGCGTTTTGCGCCAGCATCATGCGCTTCTACGCGCACGAATCGTGCGGCCAGTGTACGCCCTGCCGCGAAGGCACGGCCTGGCTTGCGCGCGTGTGCTCGCGCCTGGCCGATGGCGAAGGCCGGCCGGGCGACGTCGACCTCTTGGCCAACATCGCGGGCGGCATCGCGGGCAATACCATTTGCCCGCTGGGCGAGGCCGCGGCCTGGCCCATGCTCGGCTTTCTCACCAAGTTCCGCTCCGAGTTCGAGGCCAAGCTAAAAGCCGGCAAAGCTGGGAGGACAGAGCCATGAACGTCATGCTTGCCGTGCCGAGTGTCCTCGAAAAGATCGCCTTCGTGGTTTTCGCCGTGGGTGTGCTGAGCGGCGCTCTCGTCACCATCACGCGCAGGAGCGCCGTGGCCGCGCTGATCGCCCTGGTCGGCACTTTCTGCGCCATGGCCGGGCTGTACGCGACGCTGTCGGCGCACTTCCTGGCCATCCTGCAAATTCTCGTCTACGCGGGCGCCATCATGGTGCTGTTCATCTTCGCGGTCATGATCGTCAATCGCGACGACGAACATCCCATCGCCCTGCGCGGCTTGTTCGTGCGCGCCGCGGGCGTGCTGGCCACCGGATATCTGTTCTACCGCGTGGCCTGGATCGTGGTGCGCGAGCGCCAGACCGACGTCCTCGGCACCGCCATCACGCTGCCCATTCCTGGCTACGGCAACGTCGCATCGATCGGCCGGCTGCTGTTCACGGATTTTCTCTTCCCCTTCGAGGCGATTTCGCTGCTGCTCCTGGCGGCCGTGGTTGCCGGCGTCTTAATCGCCCGGCCGACGCGGCCAAGGGATGCAGGAACTGACATGGGAACCCTAGGAGGGTTCCCAAACCCTCCCGCGACGGTACTCGCCGACGAGGGCGAGGGCCGAAGGCCCGAGGGGCGGGCAGGGCGGGAGGCGGGTCCCGAGAGCTCGGCGGCTCCCCACGCAAAGAACGGCGGAGGTGTGGCCTGATGCCCGGCCATTACTATGTTCTGGTATCGCTGGCGCTGTTCTTCATCGGGACCGCGGGCGCGCTCTTGCGGCGGAACGCGCTTTTCGTGCTCATGAGCCTGGAATTGCAGCTTGGCGCGGGCAGCCTAGCCCTGCTGGCCTTCGCGCGCGGGCTGGGCGACCAGAAGGGCCACGTGGTCGCTTTCTTCATCATGGCACTAGCGGCGGCCGAGGCCGCGGTCGGCCTAGCCATCGTCGTGTCGGTCTATCGCTCGCGTAGGAAGATCGACCTCGACGGCATCAGCGAGCTGCGGAACTGATCATGTTTTCACACCTGCACATGATCCCGCTCTTGCCGCTCCTCGGTGCGGCGTATTTGATTCTGTTCGGGCGGCGCCACTCGCGCTCGGTCGTGCAGACCATCGCCAGCCTGGCCGTGTTCGCGTCGTTCGTCGTCTCGGCCGACGCCTTCTTCTTCGGTTTGCCCGCCTCGGTCCACCAGGGTGGCATTTCCGAGCTGGTCTACAACTGGTTTTCCGCGGGCAGCGTCGACGTCGATCTGGCGCTGCGCATGGACGCACTGTCGGGCCTTTTGTGCCTGGTGGTGACCTTCATCGGCACTTTGATCCACGTCTACTCGGCCGGGTACATGGCCCACGACGAGGACTACCCGCGCTTTTTCGCCTATCTGAACCTGTTCTGCGGCGCCATGCTGATGCTGGTGCTGGGCGACAGCCTACCCGTGCTGTTCATCGGCTGGGAGGGCGTAGGTCTGGCCAGCTACCTGCTCATCGGCTTTTGGTACAAAGAGCACGCCAATGCCAGCGCGGGCAAGAAGGCGTTCATCACCAATCGCATCGGGGACTTCGGTTTTTTGATCGGGATGTTCCTGCTTTTCCGTGCCACAGGCACCCTCGACATTCCCGCGATTTTAGGCTCGGCCCGCGAAGGCAGCGCGCTGGCGGCGCCGCTGTGGCTCGGGCAGTCGGTTGCGTTCTGGGCCGGGGTCTTTTTATTCGTGGGCGCGGCTGGCAAGTCGGCGCAGATTCCATTGTATGTGTGGCTGCCCGATGCCATGGCCGGCCCCACGCCGGTGTCGGCCCTGATTCATGCCGCGACCATGGTCACCGCCGGTGTGTATCTGGTGGCGCGCATGTCGGCGGTTTACATGCTGGCCCCGGCGGCACTGGCCATCGTTGCCGTGGTGGGCGCGCTGACCGCGCTGTTCGCCGCCATCATTGGCTTTGCTCAGAACGACTTCAAGAAGGTGCTGGCCTATTCCACGGTCAGTCAGCTCGGCTTCATGTTCGTGGGCGTGGGCACGGGCAATTTCGCCGGCGGCATTTTCCACCTTTTCACGCACGCCTTCTTCAAGGCGGGATTGTTCCTGTGCGCCGGCTCGGTCATGCACGCCATGAGTGGCTCGGGCGACATCACCAAGATGGGCGGCTTGGGCAAGGAGCTACCGTGGACCACTCGGGTGTTCCAGATCTGCTGGCTCGCCATCTGCGGCGTCCCGATTTTCTCGGGCTTCTTCAGCAAGGACGCCATCCTCGACGGTGCGTTTGCGACCGAGATCTACGGCCACGGACTTTCGTGGGTGGGACCGCTGGTGGGCGGCATGCTTCTCGTGGCCGCGCTTGGCACCGCCTTCTACATGTCGCGGCTCTATTTCCTGGTCTTCAGCGGTGACTGCCGCGCCGACGAGCAAACCCAGCACCACATTCACGAATCGCCGGTTTCCATGGTGTTCCCGCTGGTGGTGTTGGCCGCCGGAGCGATCCTTTCTGGCTTCGCCGGTGTCCCGCCCGCCATTCGTGAACTGCTTGGCAAACACGGCGAGAGCACGCTGGCGGTCTGGCTAGAACCCGCGGTCGGCGCGCCCCTGGAGATCGCCCATCGTACCGAGTGGATGGTGATGGGATTTGCGACGCTGACTGCCCTGGCTGGCATCGGGCTGGCGTATGTCTTCTACGGCGGCGGTTACCGCGGGCCCGCGCACGCCTTCGCGCAAAAATTCCCCGGCCTGGTGGCCCTGGTGCGCGACAAGTTTCGTATCGACGAGCTCTACGGATTCCTCATCATTCGCCCGCTGCAGGCCATCTGCCGCCTGGTGTTCCAGGTTGTCGACCGCGTCCTCATCGACAAGATCCTGATTGGTGGCTGGGCCTTCGCGGCCGATCTGGTGGGCCGCGTGTTCCGCTTCTTCCAGGCCGGGGATGTGCAGCGCTATCTGGCCGTGTTCGCCATCGGACTCGCGGTCTTGGTGTGGATCGCGGCGCGCCCGGCGGCTCCCGATGAGGTCCGCTTCCTCATCGAGGGCAACACGGTGGCGGCCAGCGTCGTCGATCCCGAAGCCGCCAGCGGCAACCTGACCTACAGCTTCGATTTCGACGACGACGGCGTGGCCGACCGGCAGGGCAAGACCCCGAACGCAACCTGGACCTTCAGCGGTCCAGCCAACTACACCGTCAGTATCATCATCGAGGATGCGCGCTGGCACACACGGCGGACCCTCAAGCGCAATGTCGAGATCCGATAAGCCATGGCCAGTCTAATGTCCAGCCTTGCTCTCACGACCTTGTTGCCGCTCGCCGGTGCCCTCGTGGCGCTCGTACTTCCGCGCAGCAAGCAGCAGCTGCTGCGCGGTTATGGGATTGCGGTGGCGTTGGTCACGTTTCTACAATCGCTGTTCGTGCTGGCGGCCTTCGAGCCTGCCCAGGCCGGGTTCCAGCTGGAAACGAATTGGGACTGGGTTCCGGCCCTGGGCATTCATTTCCACCTGGGCGTCGACGGCATTTCGCTGTGGCTGGTGATGCTGTCCACCCTGATGGTGCTGGTGACTTTGCTGTCGCCCCAGGCCACCGGCTTCGTGCGCGATCGCAATCGCGGCTTCATGGCGGCGATGCTGATGCTCGAATCGGGCATGATCGGTGCCTTTCTCGCTCTCGACATGTTCGCCTTCTACGTGTTCTGGGAGCTGATGCTGGTGCCGATGTACTTCATCATCGGCATCTGGGGCGGCGAGCGGCGGGTCTACGCCGCCATCAAGTTCATGATTTTCACCTTGGTCGGCTCGCTGCTCATGCTGGCCGCCATCCTGGTCATGGCCGCCACCGTTCACAAGCTGAGCGGCCAGTGGACCTTCGACTACACCACCTGGTCGAAGTTGCTCTTGCCACGCGACACGCAGCTCTTGTGTTTCGGCGCCTTCGCGCTTGCCTTTCTCATCAAGGTGCCGCTCTTTCCGCTGCACACCTGGCTTCCGGACGCGCACGTCGAGGCGCCGACCGGCGGCTCGGTGATCCTGGCCGCCGTGTTGCTGAAACTTGGCGCCTATGGATTTCTGCGTTTCGCGCTGCCCTTCTTCCCGCTGGCCGCCGACGAGACCGCGCCGCTCATCGCCTGGCTGGCCGTGGCCGGCATCGTGTATGGCGCGCTCATGGCCTATGCCCAGGACGACATCAAGAAGCTGGTGGCCTATTCGTCGGTCTCGCACCTTGGCTTCGTGGTGCTCGGCATCCTGACCGTCACCGCGACCGGCATCCAGGGCGGCATGTACCAGATGCTCGCGCACGGCATTTCCACGGGCGGCCTTTTCCTGGCGGTCGGTATCCTGTACGAGCGGCGGCACACGCGCAAGCTGTCGGACTTCGGCGGGCTGTGGGCGCGCATGCCGGTGTTTGCTGCGTGCTTCCTGGTTATTGTTCTCGCCTCCGCCGGTTTGCCTGGGCTGTGTGGCTTTCCGGGTGAATTCCTGGTGTTGATTGGCACCTTCAACGCGGGCAAGGTCTGGCGCGAGCTGGGCGTGCCCCCCGCCTTCGCGCATCCCGCGCTGCTGGCCGCCATCTCGGCCACGGCCGTCATCCTGGCCGCGGTCTATCTATTCACCATGTTCCAGAAAGTCATGCTCGGGCCGCTCGACAAGCCCGAGAATCGCGACGAAAAAGTGCGCGACCTGTCGTGGAACGAGAAGCTGGTGTTCGCCGTGATCGTGGTGCTGGCGCTGGGCATGGGCGTCGCGCCCGGCCCCATCTTGAGTCGCAGCTCGGCCTCGGTGGACGCCATGGTTGAAAACTATCGCGGGCGTCTCGCGGAAGCGCGCAGCCGGCCCGAGGCGCCGGCGCGAATGATGGGTTCATCCGGTTCGCGGCGGCCCTTCTCACCGCCGCCCAGTCGGCGTGATATGCGCGGGGGTCAGCCATGACCACGATCCTGGCACTCGCGCCGCTTGCCATCTTTGGCGGCGCAGCCTGCGTGATGTTGCTGCTCGGCGTGCTCGCCGGGGCACGCGCCCGGGCGGTCGTGACCTGGCTGTCGGTGCTGGCGTCCGTATCCGTCGTCGTTGTGGCCGCGCTGGCGCTACCGCAAGCGGGCAGCGCGAAGCCGATATTTTCGGAGATGTGGGTGGCGGACCGCATGGCCCTGGTCTTCGATCTCATTATCGCTGCGACTGCGGGCATGACCCTGACGGTGTTTCGGCCCTTTGCGCGCGAGCACGTCTTCGAGCAGGACGAATTTCCGGCGCTGGTTCTCTTCTCCGCCGCGGGCATGGTCATGGTGGTTCACGCCTGCCATCTTCTGTCGCTGCTCATCGGCATCGAAACCATGTCGCTGGCCGCCTACGCTCTTGTGGCTGGTCGCTACCACAGCGGCAAGGGATCCGAGGGCGCGCTCAAGTATTTCCTCATGGGAGCGCTGGCCACGGGTTTCTTCGTCTACGGCATGGCCCTGGTGTACGGCACGACCGGCGGCGAGCTGTCCTTGTCAGGCATCGCCGCGCGCGCGGGGCAGGCGGGGAACAATCCGCTCTTCATTGTCGGCGTGCTGCTGATCTTGTCGGCCTTGCTTTTCAAGGTGGCGGGCGTGCCCTTTCACATGTGGCTGCCCGACGCCTACGAGGGCGCGCCCACGCCGGTGACCGGCTTCATGGCTGCGGGAATCAAGGCGGCGGCCTTCGGCGGTCTGCTTCGACTTTTCGGGGCGGCCTTCGCGGCGCCGCAGGTGGCCCTGGGCCACGCGGGCTGGGCGCGCATCATCGGCCTGGTGGCCTTTGCCAGCATGACCCTCGGCAATCTGGCGGCGATCCGGCAGGACAACGTGAAGCGCATGCTGGCCTATTCGTCCATCGCACACGCCGGCTACTTGCTGGTCGGCATGGCGGCGGTGGGATTCGGCGTCGCCGCAGCGAAGCCGGCGCTGATCTACTATCTGGCGGCCTACGCGGCGACGACCCTGGGCGCTTTTGCCGTTGCGTCCTGGGTTGGCCGCAAGGGCGACGAATGCCTGCACGTCGATGACTGGTCGGGGCTGGCGCGCAAGCGACCGGCGCTGGCCCTGGTCATGACCTTGTTCCTGCTTTCGCTCGCCGGCATTCCGCCGACCGGCGGCTTCTTCGCCAAGTTCTACCTCTTCCGCTCCGCGGTCGAGAGACCCGAGCTCGTCTGGCTGGTGGTCGCGGCCGTGCTCAACAGCGTGGTCAGCGTCTACTACTACCTGCGTATTGTCGTGGCCATGTACTTCCGCGAGCGCGCCGACGGCCGCGAAGGCTACCCGTCGCTCGCGACCGGCATCGTGCTGGTGCTACTGGCAGCGCTGGTGCTCGGCCTGGGCATCGTGCCCGCGCCGATGATGGCGCTGGTACAGTAAGGATTTTCTACTTGGCGGATTCCTGGATGCTGCGTGCGGCGGAGGCCACGGCCGAGCGCGCGGTCATGTAATCGTTGACCGCGGTGAGGAAGTTCTCGAGGTCTTCCTTCTTCTTGCCCTTGCGCGACTTCTTGCCGCAGCTTTCCCAAGCCTGCAGCTGGCGCATGTCATCCTCGACGAACTGCTTGCGCGAGACCTTCCAGGTCGGGACCGACTTGGGATCGATCTTCGCCTCTTTGTCCGCGACCACCAGCAAGGGACCGCAGTCCTTGCGCACGCGATCCATGAACGCCACCGGATCCTTCTTGAAGCAGGCGTCGCTCATGAACTCGAGGACCTCTTGCGTGTCCTTCATTTTGGCCAGGCCGGGGATGGCGCAGTAGAGGAACTTCTCGTAGGCCGCCGTCTCGGCGTTGATATCCGGCGTGGTGTGCCAGGCCGTGCCCAGCTCCTGGATGAGCTGGTCGGTGTCCTTGGTCGTGCCGCGCGCCTTGATCTTCTCGGCGTAGTCCTCCATGCCCGACTGCAACTTGGGCAGGGACTCGCGGTACTTGTCGATGGGGCCGGCAAGCTCGGTGGGGATATCGCCTAGGCCGCCGAAGGCCTGGCGCGCGCGCTCGATCTTGGGAACGCACTCGGTGGTCAGGTAGTCGGCGAAGGTCTTCTGCTGGGTGAAGTAGGCGGATTCGATGTGCTGCTGGAACTGTTCGCCCTTCTGGAACATGCCGATGTCCACTTGGCTGGCCATCACGCAGTTCCAGAACGCGCCGGTCTCGCGCTTCTCCAGCTCGACGAACTTCTCGGCGAAGTTCAGCTTCTCTTGCGCGGCCGCCTTGCGATTGCGGTCTTGCACCTGCTTGAAGATGACGAAGCCGATGACAGCCAGGGCGATGACACCGATGATCATCCGGTTGCGCCGACGAACGGCCTCGCGGGCCGCCATTTGCCTGGCGTATTCCTCGACGCTGTCGATACCGCCGGGCACGCCGCCCGGATAGCCGCCGGGGACGCCTGCGGGAAGAGGCGTGCCACACTGGGAGCAAGTCGTTGCGCTGGGCAGATTCTGGTGTCCGCATTTTGGACAGGAAACCATCGTGCTCTCCTTTGTTCAACGCGGCGCAGTGGGCGCCGCAAGGCTAGCCCTTTTTAACAGATTGCTTGGAAAACACGGCCCAAGATTTTAGGTAGTCGAGCCCGACTTGAAGCTGGTAGTCGGAAAGGCGCTTGACCTCCACGGCCTTTTCGCCTTGCTCGTTGCGCAAATGGCGGTCGAAATTGCGTTCTCGGGGCATTTCTCCTTCGGTGACATCCGCGGGCGGCGCGGCGGCGTCGACCACGATGTTGGGAACGATGCCCTGGCCTTGGATCGAACGGCCGCTGGGCGTGTAGTAGCGCGAGACGGTCAGCTTGAGGCCGCACGGCTTGGCCCCACAGCCGTCGATGGTCATGACGGTCTGGACCGATCCCTTGCCGAAGGTCGTGGTGCCCAGCACCACCGCGCGTTCGTGGTCCTGGAGCGCGCCCGCGACGATTTCGGCGGCCGAAGCCGTGGCCCCGTCGACCAGCACCACCATGGGGAAGCCCAGCCAGGTGCCGCGGCTGTGCGCCATCTGGCGATCCATTTCCTTGCCGGCCTTGCCCACGGTGCGCACGATGAGGCCATCGGCGATGAAGCGGTCGGCAACCTTCACACCCTGGTCGAGCAGCCCGCCCGGGTTGTGGCGCATGTCGAGGATGATGCCCTTGATGCCGCCGGTCTTGTCGCTCTGGCGCTTGATGTCTTCCAAGCCTTCAAGCACCTTGGCATCCGCGATGGACGAGAAGACACGCAGCTTGATGTAGCCGTAGCCGTCGGCGAGCATGCGCCATTCGACGGCTTTGACTTCGAACTTCTCGCGCTTGATGTGAAAGGTGAGGGAGCGGCCGCGGCGGTTGATCGAAAGCACGACCTCGCTGCCAGCGGGTCCTTGGATGCGCGCGATGGCGTCGTTCCAGTCGAGAGGACCGGCTTCGACCCCGTCGATGCGCTCGATGACGTCGCCGGTCTCGATGCCCGCGCGCCAGGCCGGCGAGCCCTCGATGGGCGACACGACGACGAAGCCGCGCTTGCGCTTTTCCAGGTCGATGCCGATACCGGTGATCTCGGCGTTGCCCTCGGTTTCCTGCTTGAGCTTCTCGTATTCGTCGGGATCCATGAAGCGCGAGTGCGGATCCAGGACCTCGGTCAGGCCGCGGGCCGCTCCGTACATCAGCTCGCTTTCGGAGATGTCCTCGACGTAGTTGTTCTCGATGTACGAGAGCACCTTGGTGAAGATGGTGAGCTTGTGGTAGGGGTCGAACCGGCCGGCACGGAGGGGTCGCGCGGCCACCATGCCGCCAACGAAGGCGGCAAGGATCATTAGGGCAGGGATGTAAAAGCCGGAAAAACGTCGACGTTTCATGCCCGCGCATTATGGCACATTGTCATGGGAACCCTGGGAGGGTTCCCAAACCCTCCCGCGTTCTGGCTGCGCCGGGCAAAGCCCGGCTCCGCCTACGCGGCCGCGGTGCGTGTTTGCGGCTACTTGTAGTCCAGCACCACGACTTCGGCGGAGGGCTTGTAGCGCAGGCCGGTGACCGCCACGTGGTTGGATTTCTCGCGCCGAACGTTGGTTCGGCCGGCCACGAAGGCGTCCACGGGCGCTAGCTCCTTGATGGTCACGACATCGGTCTTGAAGTGCATGGGAATGACGATCAGACGTGGCCGGATCTGATCCACGACGTGCGTGGCCTCTTGGGCGTCGATAGTGGTCGCACCACCCACGGGCACGAGAACGACGTCCACCGAGCCGATGGCCGAGATCTGCTGGTCGGTCAAGGGGTGGCCGAGGTCGCCCAGATGCGCAATGCGCACGCCTCCCGTTTCGAAGATGAACACCGTGTTGAGTCCGGCGTCGGCCCCGCGCTTGCTGTCGTGGTACACCCCGACCGAGCGCACGGAGATGTCCTTGACCCTCTCGTCGATCTTCATCCAGCCCTTCTTGTCGGCCGTCAGCCCGCGCAGGACGCGTGGCTTGCCCTGCAAGAGCGCGAGGTTGGTGTGGTCGGGGTGCTCGTGGCTGATGGTCACGGCGTCGACGTGCAGGTCGGCGGGCGGCAGGTAGCCGATGTTGGTCGGAATGGGATCCATGAGGATGCGGGCGCCGCTGGCGCTTTCGAGCAGAAAGCAGGACTGGCCATACCAGGTCAGGTACGCCACCGGCCGCGACGCCGCCTGGACGGGCCGCGATCCGGCGGGCAAGAGCAGCGCAACCGCAAGAAGCAAGCATGCGACGAGGCGTCGCCAGATTCGGGACATGGGATGAGTTAACCACAGAGGACACAGAGAACACAGAGACGGATGAAGAAATGGTTCGGATCCAGAGTCCGAAACCCCCATCTTTCCGAACTCTGTGTCCTCTGTGTCCTCTGTGGTGAAAAATTCGTAGACTGTTGCGTCTTGTCCGAGATCGACGACCCACCCTTCGATGTGCCCACGCTGCGCGATGCCGAGATGGCGCCGGCCGAGCGCACGCTTGCCGAGATTCTGGAGCGGCTGCCCACCCAGCCCGGCGTGTATCTGATGAAGGATCGGCGGGGCAAGATCATCTACGTGGGCAAGGCGGCGAACCTGCGCAACCGCGTGCGCCAGTATTTCCAGCCCGCCAGCGGCGATACCCGCGATTTCGTGCCCCTGCTGGAAGGCATCGTGGGCGACATCGAGACCGTGGTGACCAGCAACGAGAAGGAAGCCCTGCTGCTGGAGAACAACCTGATCAAGCGCCACCAGCCGCGCTTCAACGTCAAGCTGACCGACGACAAGAACTACCTGGTGCTGCGCCTGGATCCGCGCACGGCCTGGCCCAGACTCGAAGTGGTGCGCAAGATGGCCGACGATGGCGCGCGCTACTACGGGCCTTACCATTCGGCGACCGCATGCCGCGAAGCTCTGCGTGTGGTGAACCGCCACTTCCAGCTGCGCATCTGCACCGACCACACCCTAGCCAATCGCAAACGCCCGTGCCTGCAATACCAGATCAAGCGCTGCCTCGCGCCCTGCGTGCTGCCCGTGCCACCCGACGACTACGCCGAGCAGGTGCGCTTCGTGGGGCTGTTCCTCGAAGGCAAGAACGACGAGTTGCTCGACGATCTGCGCCTGCGCATGAAGGACGCCGCCAGCCGCACCGCCTTCGAGCGCGCGGCCACCCTACGCGATCAGGTACGCGCCCTGGAATCGGTGCTGGAATCGCAGCGCGTGGTGCTGGACACCTTCGCCGATCAGGATGTGCTCGGCTTTCACCGCGAGGGCCAGGCCGTGGAGATCGTGGTGCTCTTCATCCGCCAAGGCAAGCTGGTGGGCAACCGCGCCTTCTCCTTCGGCAAGCAGGAGTTCCCCGACGACGAGATTCTGTCGAGCTTTCTCGGTCTGTTCTACGATCTGCAAGCTACGCCGCCGGCCGAGGTGTTGTTGCCCTTCGCCATCGCCGACGCCGACGTCAAGGCCGAGTGGCTGGCCGAGAAGCGCGACAAGGAATGCAACAAGAAGGTCGAGATCCTGGTGCCCCAGCGCGGGCCGCGCCGCGCACTGGTGGAGCTGGCGCGCAAGAACGCCGCCGCCAGCTTCGTCACCCGGCGCGATCACAGCAAGGACAGCGAAACCACCCTGGCTCGGTTACAGCGTCGTCTGGGCTTGGCGAAAATTCCGCGCGTGATCGAGTGCTACGATATCTCGCACGTGCAGGGCACGGATCCCGTCGCCTCCATGGTCGTGTTCGAGGACGGCGAGCCGGCCAAGGCGCGCTACCGCACCTACCGAATCAAACGCGCCCAGGGTGGCGACGACTTCGCATCGATGTACGAGGTGTTGTCGCGTAGGTTCCGCCGCGCACGCGAGGCGACGGTGGACGATGATCCGTGGCGCCTGCCCGATCTGCTGGTGGTGGACGGTGGCAAAGGCCAACTCGGTGTTGCGCTCGCGGCCGCGCGCGACGTGGGCATCGACATTCGTCCTGGCGCCGGTCTGCCCATCATCGCACTGGCCAAAGAGCGCGAATCCGAGGCGTCCGAGTCGGTGGCGCGCGAGTCTGTGGCCGGCGATTTGGCCGCCGAACCCGCGGCGAGCGCTGAACCCGCGGCGAACGCCGAGCCCGCTGCCCGGCACCCGCGGCCCACGACGAACCGACCCGATCGTGTATTTCTGGCCCACGGCAAGGATCCCATTCCCATCGGCCCCACCAGCGCCGAGATGTTCGTGCTGGCCCGCTTGCGCGACGAAGCCCACCGCTTCGCCGTCGGATTCCACCGCAGCCTGCGCAAGCGCCGTACCCTGCGCTCGGCCCTGTCCAGTATTCCTGGCGTCGGCCCCATTCGCCAGCGGGCGCTATTGCGCCACTTCGGCAGTCTCAAGAAAGTAGGCGAGGCGACTCTGGAAGAGCTGCTGGCCGTGTCCGGCATGACCGAATCCGCAGCCAGCGCCGTGCGCGAGCACTTCGCGGCGCGGGTGAAGTAGATGAGGCTCGTCCAAATCAGCGAGCATGATTCTGGAACCGCGCGAGGACCAGTGCACACATCGACCAGGTGAAGCACGCAGGTCGGTACGGGATGAACCACAGAGGACACAGAGAACACAGAGCCCGGACCGGAAAGGGATGTGCTCCGGATCCGGAAATCCATCCCCTTCCGATCTCTGTGTCCTCTGTGTCCTCTGCGGTGAAACTTTCGGAAATAGCTGGCCGATCCCGAACCACGAACGCCGATTCAGCCGTTGCCGTTGTCGTACAGCGTACCGAGCTTGATCACTCGGAAATCGGCCAGGCTGATCTTGTCCTGCAGCTCGTAGGTACCCAGCACGCCCGAATTCCAGAAGGCCTGGGCGTCTGCGGATCCGTCGGCGTACAGGCTCATGGCACCGGAGAAATCTCCGACGTAGGCGCCGTATTCCTGCAACGCTTGCATGATGATACGGCCCGAGCGGGTAAGGTTGAGACTGTCGAGATTGATACTGGGATCGTACTGAATGCGGCCGCCACACGGGATGCCCCGATCCTTCTGGGCGCCCACGCCATTCGACGCCTGCGCGGTGCTGGCCGGCGGTGTGTAGAAGCCCGAACGGATGTGCGGATAGGCGACCACCAGCGCGTGGTTGATTCGCCCGGCTTGGATCTCGTCGACGCGGATGAGTCCCGCCACCAGTGGAAAGCCGCAGGCGCGCGCCCCCGCCGACGTGTACCAGGTCGGGTTGCCCTGGGCGAGCGGTCGCACCCCCGTGCCGTTCAAATCCGATGTGGCGCAAAGTCCCGCGTGCCAGCCAGCGGTCTCGTGCACCATATCCCAACAACCCCACTCTTTCATTTGCTGCCTGTCGATGACCAGCAGGTGGTGGTCGCTGTCGGGATCGGGCGCGGCCTTGGCCGGAATGGGCATGGTGCCGGTGGTGTTCTGACCGTTGTTGCCCGACCATCCGAAGCCGCCGACGTCGGCGCGCACGGTGTACGTGGGCGTCGTGGCATCGGCGTAGAAAAGCGGAATGGAGTAGCCCTTGATGTTGACGTCCAGGTGCTGGCCATAGGGCGAGCTGGTTTGCCAATCGGCAATCAGCGTCTTGCTGTCGGGATCAATCGTCGGATTGGCCCCAATGGGGGTGTTCCACGGGCTGTCGTCCGAGAATGGCCGCCACGCGGTCGTGGTCATGCCACCTGCGGCAGAAGTGCCACCGGTAGAAGTCGTGGCGCCGCCCGCGGCCGAGGCGCCCCCGGTGCCATTCGCGCCGCCACCTCCCGCATTCCCGCCCGCCGCGGAGTCTGGCGCTGTGGCAGCAGGATGGCTCGAACCGCAGGCGAGCAGGAGGAACGCCGAAGAGCAAAGACCGATCGACCTGACCATGCCAAATCTCCCTTTATCCGATGGCGGCGACGGAAAACAAGCCGCGCAGCGGACTATTGTAAACGTTGTTCGCGCGCAACTCCAGGACAGGGGCTACCCTATCGCGTCCCCGCCGAGGTCGCCGCGATCAGTTGCCCCAGTCCTCACCGCCGCCTGCGCCGGCTGGCGGCGGAGCTGGGGCCAAACAAGTTCTTGCCAAGCGCCTCGGCTGGCCGCTCGGCCCGATCCCGAAAAGGATGAGCCGACGCTAATGTCGGAAGATGCCCATTGCACCATCAACGCTGAGCTGATTGAAGGTCTGGTCAAAATGGGTCGTCCCGAGTTCGGCTACGCCTATGCCAGGTCTGGCTACTTGGTGAGCGAGGACAACCAAGATCTCATTCCAGAGGAAGGTCTGCGCGACTGGCACGGAGCAATACGGGAATGGTCCGAGATGAGCGCAGCCGACCGCGCGACGGCCATCCAGGGCTTGGTTGCGCGTCGTCGACAATGACCTAGCAACCCGACTCGGACGGAGGCCACAAGGTTCGAACGAGAACGCCACGACCTGGCCGCGGCTGCAGTCTGATTGGCACTGGCATGGTTCTCGCAGTGTCATTTGTCCATGCGAGCTGACGACCAAGATTCCAGCCAAGGTGCAACCATCATCCCACTTGCGCGGCCGGGAACCGGACCTGCCGGCCAGGTCTCGGCCAGGCCGCCGCGCTTGCTCGATCGAGTGCGCGCCGGGTTGCGCGCCCGGCATTACAGCAAGCGCACCGAGAAGGCCTATGTCGGCTGGATCCGCCGGTTCATCCTATTTCACAGCAAGCGCCACCCCGACGAGATGAGCAGTGTCGAGGTTGGCGCCTACCTTTCCAACCTGGCCAGCGAGGCGAAAGTCAGCGCTTCCACACAGAACCAAGCGCTGGTCGCACTGCTTTTTCTCTATCAACAGGTGCTCGGACGCGAGTTGGAATGGTTGGGCGACCTTGTTCACGCCAAACGGCCCAAGCATGTTCCCGTCGTGCTTGGCCGACAGGAGGCGCGCGACGTGCTCGCGCGTTTGCAAGGCCCGGTGTGGCTGGTGTGTGCGCTCCTCTATGGCGCTGGACTACGCTTGCTGGAAGCCCTGCACCTGCGGGTGAAGGACATCGACCTCGACCGGCGCGAAATCACCGTCCGTTGTGGCAAAGGCCAGAAAGACCGCCGAACCGTCCTTCCCAGCGCGCTCGTCGAAAGGCTGCGTTCCCACCTCGCCACCATCAAAACCCAACACGAGGCCGATCTGGCCCTGGGCGCGGGCGCTGTTGTCCTGCCCGAGGCCCTGGCCCGCAAGTACCCCAGCGCCCCTCGCGAATGGATTTGGCAATGGGTCTTTCCCGCCACGCGCACCTATACCGACCCCGCGACCGGCGATGTGCGCCGCCACCACCTTCACGAAACCGTCATCCAGCGCGCCGTCCGCAAGGCCGCCATCGCCGCCCACATCACCAAGCCCGTCACCCCGCACACGATGCGTCATTATGCCGAGTCCCCGGTTATGCCGAGTTGTCCGCCATCGCATGCAGGAATCGCGGGGATTCCGGGTTCGCTGACGTACCCGACTCGGCATAATCAAAGCCTCTGCAGGAAGGCCAGTAGCTTGTCATTGGGGCGGAAGCGAGCAGGCCGCGCGGCCGTGGCGGCCGTCTTGGCGAGCGCCCGCTCCTTGAGCTGGAGGCTGGCAGCGAAGTAGATCTGCGTAGTCTCGACCGACTCGTGACCAAGCCAGAGCGCGATCACGGAGCTGTCGACGCCGGCTTCAAGCAGATCCATCGCCGTCGAGTGGCGAAGCACGTGCGGAGAGACGCGCTTCTCCTTGAGCGACGGGCATCGGATCCGGGCAGCCTTCACGTGCTTGGCGAGCAGGTACTCGACGCCGTCGCGACTGAGGACACCGCCCCGCGCATTCGGAAAGAGGGGCTCGGTCGGGGTGGCGGCGCGTTCGCGCAGCCATGCTCGGATGACCGCGACGGCCTCCTTGCGGAGGGGCGTGCAGCGTTCCTTGCGGCCCTTGCCGAGGCAGTGGACGTGCGCACCGGTCCCGAGGACGACATCCTGGATGCGGAGCCCGGCCAGCTCGGAGACGCGCAGTCCGGTCTGCACAGCTACGAGGAGCATGGCGTGATCGCGCCTGCCGGACCATGTGGTTCTGTCAGGAGCTTCAAGAAGTGCGTCGATCTCGGGCCGGGACAAGAAGTGGACGAGCGAGCGAGCGCATTTCTTGCCCTGCATCGCCAGGACCCGCTGGATGGCGGCGCTGTGATCGGGCGCCTGGAGGGCGGCGTACTGGAAGAAGGAGTGGATCGCCGCGAGCCTAGCGTTTCGCGTGCGCGGAGAGTTGCCACGCTCATTCTCGATGTGGTCGAGGAACGCGCCGATCAGCGGCGTGTCGAGGTCGTCCAGTGCGAGCACCGAGGGGGCCTTCTTCAGGTGCTGCTGTGTGAAGGCCAACAGCAGGCGGAAGGTGTCGCGATAGCTCTGCACCGTATGCGGGCTTGCCCGACGCTGGCGCAGGAGACGGTCCACGAAGAAGGACTCGAGCAGCGCCGGAAATCCAGGGGAGGGCTTCACGTCGACGGCCTATCTCGCTCCAGGAGCGATATGGCGAGGCTCATCAACTCCGGCACTGCGGTCAGGTACCAGTAGGTGTCGCTGACGTGAGCGTGCCCGAGGTAGGTCGACAGTTCCGGCAGGTGCGGCTCCACATCGACGCCCGCCCGGTACCAGTGGCGCAAGGTGTCCACGGCCCACCGATGACGAAGGTCATGCAAGCGTGGACCATGACCGTGACGACCTTTCGGGCCACGAAGCCCGATCTGGCGAGATAGACGGACGAAGATGTCTTCCGCGGTGTTCTTCACCAGCCGTGCACCCGCCTCGTCAACGAGGAAGCTGCTCGTTCGTGGTCTGGGATGAACGCGATCTCGGAATCGTGCGTACCGGCGCAGTGCCAGCGTCGTCGATCGATGAACGGGCACCAGACGGGTCTTCCCGAACTTGGTCCGGCGGACCGTCAGGATTCCTCCCTCGAGATCGACATCGTCGTGGTCGAGGGCGATCGCCTCGCTGATCCTCAGGCCCGCCACGGTGAGCAGGCCAAGCAGCGTGACGTAGGTCTGAGCACGAAGCCCCATCGGTGATGCAAGCCGTGCCGCCGCACCCATCAGCCGCGCGATCTCGTCCTCGGTGTAGAGGTAGGGCCGCTTGCGCTGGTACCGAGCCCGGAGGAGTCCGAGGGCAGGGACCTCGGTACGAGGATCGGTGGCTCGCCGATACTGCGCGAAGAGCCGGACCGCCGAGAGACGGCTGGCCCAATACCCGGGCTGGGCCTTGGTCGGCAGCACGGCCCACTCGACGACCAGATCGCTGGTGATGAACAGTGCCTTCCGCTGCTCCATGAAGGACACGAACTGCAACAGTACCCACCCCGAGCGATCGAGTTTGTGGCCCAGACGACGTCGCAGCGACAGATACTCCTCGGCAGCTTGGCGGAGCGTATTCATCGCCCACCTCCCGGCCACACAGGCGCGAGCGCACGCAACGCCCCGATGTCCACTTTCGCGTAGATCGTCGTCGTGTCAGCGTGACGGTGTCGCAGAACCTGCCCAATCTCGGTGAGGGTTGCTCCTCGGCGCAGCATCGAGCAGGCGAGCGCGTGACGAAGAATATGCCCGCCCTTGCGTGGTGGGTCCAGTTCGGCGCGTTCCAGTGCACGCCGCACGATCGTGCAGACCGCGACCGTGCTTGCGAAGCCACGTCGCGGCGCCCTCGCGCGCACGAAGACGCTGCGGCACGAGCATGCTGGGCGGCCATGGCGCAAGTACCGGGCGATGGCCTCACCGACATCCGCCGGCAACGGGAGAAGGTCCTGCCGCCCGCCCTTGCCGTGGATTCGCAGCGTGCCGGCCCCCCAGTCGAAGTCCCCCAGATCCAGAGCCACGACCTCACCACCGCGGAGGCCGAGACGTGCCATCAGCATCAGGATCGCGTAGTCGCGTAGACCGGCTTCGGACCTTCGTCGGCAGCGGCGCAGAAGCTGCTCGACGTCTCGCGCCGGAATCGATTTCGGTACCGTTGCGAGGCGCCAGGAGGCGACCGAGGGCACCGTAGCGGCGAGGTCGATGGACACGTCTCCCCGCAGCTGCACCCACCGTAGAAACCCGCGCAGAGCACTCACCATCAGCCCGGCCCTCGCCGGATGGACCACGTGAGCATGCCGGACCAGGAATTCCCCCGCATCCCGAGGCCCCAGTGCATCGAGGTATGCCTCTCCGCCGTCGAAACGCTCCGCAAGGAACGAGCGGACAATCGGCAAGTAGTTGATCCGTGTCGCGACCGACAGGCCGCGGTCCACCGACAGGTACCGGTCGAACTCGCTCACGGTCCGGCCGATCGTCGTGTCGTCGACCTTGGCGGGGGCTGGCGGGGCCAGGCCGGCTGAACGGACCTGTTCGAGCAGATCACGCAGTGTCGTCGCGTCGCCACGCCCGGGCGGGCAGCGATGGCGTTGGACGAAGCCGACGACGGTTTGCTCGTCGACCTCGCCGACAGCGAGTCCTCGCCGCCCAAGCCAGTGCCCGAACTTCGCTGCCACTCGCACCTTCAGCGCCACGGTCGCGGGCGAATATCCCTTCTCCGTGAGCGTCTCCGCAAACGTGTCCAGTTGCGGACCCAGGGGTCCGGCACACAGTCGTTGCCATTCCAGAAAGTCGTTGTGCATTCGGGGCATGTATCCTCCTTCGGCCCAGTGGCCAGAAGGGGACGACGACGCCCTGGTTATGCCGAGTCTGCAAGCCCATCTGCCGCGGAAATCACCGGTGATCGAACGAGATCGATAGGCTCACTCGGCATAACCGGGGACTCGGCATAATGGCGCAGGGTGTGTGGTGTGACGGGCTTTAGGATTTTCGCGGCCACGGCGGCTCGGCGGATGGCTCGCTGAAGGACGGCTTCGTGCAGGTGGTGGCGGCGAACTTCCTGGCTCGCTGGATCGGTGTGGGTGCGGGGCGCGGGAAAAACCCACTGCCACATCCACGCGTAGGGGGCATTGGGATTTCTGCGATCGATGGGGCCGGGTAGGGCGACGGCGCCTGCTCCCAGGCAGAGGTCTTCCTCGTGCTGGATCTTGATGGTCGCTAGCCCGCACTATTCATGAGCCGCGCTTGGTAGATGAAGCTCGTGCGGGCTAAGCCATACGCGTGGGGAGCCGCCGAGCTTTGCTCGGCGCGGACCATCGCGGGAAGGTTTGGAAACCCTCCCAGGGTTTCCATTACAATCCTCTAGCCCGCCGTCGCCAAAGAGCCGAGTGCAGACTGTTCAGGCGAGCTCGTCGGTGTTCCAGTGGTGGTGAATGATGCGGGCTAGGTGCGAACGCAGCCGCTGGACAAGGACGCCGGGTAGGACCGTTCGGCGATCCATTTGACCTTTGCCTTTGCGGACGATGATCTCGCGGCGACCAAGGTCAAGGTCGGCTACGCGGAGTTGCAGCGCTTCAAGCAGGCGTAAGCCACCGCCATACATGAGCGCGCAGACCAGCCAGACCGGACCTTGGACATGGGCCAGCAGGTCGCGCACCTCGTCCCGTCCCAACACGACCGGGACGTGCACCGGCCGCTTGGCGTGCACCAGGTTGCCCATCCACTCGAGTCGCCGACCGAGCACCTTCTGAAACAAGAACAGCAGCGCGGCCAATGCTTGGTTCTGGGTCCCGGCGCTGACCTTGGCCTCGCTGGCAAGGTGAGTGAGAAGCCGCCAATGTCGGCCTCGGACATGGTTTCAGGATGGCGCTTGCCGTGGAAGAGGATGAACCGGCGAATCCATGCGACGTACGTCTTTTCAGTGTGCGGGCTGTAGTGCCGGGCGCGCAGTCCGGCGCGCACGCGGTCGAGCAAACGCGGGGGCTTGGCCGAATTCTGGCCGGCCTGGCCGGCTTCCGGCTGCGCAAGCGGAATGATCGTGGCACCTTGGCTGAAGTTTCGGTCGTTGGTGTCCATGGGAGCCTGACACTGCGAAGACCGTGCCGGCGCCGATGTCGCGAACGGGCTGGCCGAGGGCAGTATCCCCGCGATCAAGGACAGCCAAAGACAATTTCCACCTTCATGGGGTTGAGCTGGATCAATCGCTCGCAGTAGGATCCGTAGAACACGATGGCGGCGAGATCTGCGAAGTTCCACCCTTCGAGATTGCCCGGATCGCGAGGCACCGGCTCGCCGTTCATGGTGACCGCGACCTTGTCCGGCTCCGGCGGCGCCTCGCGCAGAGACATCACGCAGGATCCTCCCTCTTGCGGGGGAAATAGAGCGCCCAGAAAAGCGCTCGCATCGTTCACCGAGTAGTAGGCCGCAGTCCCACCCGCGCCCGCCAGCGCGTTCAGGAAGGTCTGAGCGTTGGCGTTGGCGGGGCTTTCGAATGACAAGATGTACACCGGGATGCCCGAGTGCCGTACATCGCCGGCTGCTTGGACCGCGTCGAATTCCGAGACACTCCATCCCGGCGGCGCGGCGTCGATCCCGGCATCCCCGATCTCACAGCTGGCGACGCCGCTGGTTGCGAGCAGGATGAACTTGGGGTAGCCATCCGTAAGGCCTTGCAGGTACGCGCCGGCCGCCCGAAGCGCATCACCCATGGGCGCCAGGCCGGATGGGGCGCTGCGATCGATGGCGTCTTCGACGGCAGCGGGAGCATCGAGCGCGAGCGCAACCTCGACGCCGTCCTCGACGCTGCACAGGTCTGCGCCCGGGCTGGGAAAGAGTTTGAGGCCCCAGCGGTAATACGCGCCACCTTCCAGTGCGGACTTGAGAAGGTCACGCGTGGCCTGCCAGCGGCTGATGCATGCGCTACCCACCAGGCAGGCCGTATCCTCGGTCGAGGAAAGCGCCATCCAATCCGATCGATCGAGGACGATGAGGACGTCCAAGGGGATTCTCGACGTGCTCTTCGTCACCGTGCCACAGTTGGCGGCCGGTTCATCCGGTCCACCGGCCTCGCCTGCCGCCCGCGCGGCGTCTTTGCTGGCGGACGCGTCCGCCTGGGCCGAAGCATCTCGCCTGTCGTGGTTGCACAGGGGGCAGGCTTCTCGAAGCTTGCTCCGGCCGCAGGCCATGGAGGCGCTGAAGATCAACAGCCACGCCATCAGAGTCGCTCGCTCGCTCATGTGTCCGCCATGCCGAAACCATGATCATGGTCGCGCAAATTCGTGCTTGCGTCCATGCACGTTGAGCTGTCTCTGGTACCCTGGCACGGCCCCTGGCATCCAAGGGGCTGTGATGGTCATCAGGAGATCCCCATGAAACAGCGCAAGCTCGGTCATTCCACCCTTTCCACATCCGCTCTCGGCCTTGGCTGCATGGGCATGAGCGAATTTTATGCTGGCGCCTCGGAAGATGAATCCCTGGCCACGCTCAAGCTGGCGCTGGATCGCGGGCTTAACTTCCTCGATACGGCCGACATGTATGGTCCGTTCAAGAACGAAGAGTTGGTCGGGCGGGGCATCAAGGGACGGCGCGACGAGGTGGTCCTGGCCACCAAGTTCGGCAACATGCGCGGCAGCGACGGAAGTTTTCAAGGCGTCAACGGCCGCCCCGAGTACGTGCGCGCCTGCTGCGACGCCAGCCTGAAGCGGCTGCGCGTGGATCACATCGATCTCTACTACCAGCACCGCGTGGACCGCACGGTGCCCATCGAGGAAACCGTGGGCGCCATGGGCCGCCTCGTCGAGGCCGGCAAGGTGCGTTTCCTCGGGCTGTCGGAGGCATCGCCGGCGACGATTCGGCGCGCGCACGCGGTCCATCCCATCTCCGCGCTGCAGACGGAATACTCGCTGTGGAGCCGCGATCCCGAGGACGAATTGCTGGCCACCGTGCGCGAGTTGGGCATCACGTTCGTGGCCTACAGCCCGCTCGGCCGCGGGTTTCTCACCGGCCGCTTCGCCAAGTTCGAGGACCTGCCCGAGAAGGACTACCGGCGATTTTCGCCGCGCTTTCAAGGCGAGAATTTTCAGAAGAACCTGACTCTGGTGGACAAGGTGTCCGAGATCGCGCGCGACAAGGGCGTGCAACCGTCGCAACTTGCTTTGGCGTGGGTGCTGGCCCAGGGCGAGGACATCGTTCCCATTCCCGGCACCGCCAAACGCGAGCACCTGGAAGAGAACCTCGCCGCGCTCGATATCACCTTATCCGTCGACGAGCTCGCCCGCATCGACGCGGTTGCCCCCAAAGGTGCCGCCGCAGGCGCGCGCTACCCCGAGGTCGCCCTACAACACGTGAACGGGTAGAAGACTATTCTATCTCGCTCTCGGCACCTTCACCAGGACCACCGGCACCTGTTCGGCCAGGGTCACACGCGGGGGATCGATGGTCGTGCGGTAACAAAGGATCTCCACGCCCTGGCGCTGCGCCCAGGCCAGGGCGCGCGCGTAGGCGGGATCACGCTCGTGACAGGCGCGCACGCGATCGCCGAAGGGGCGGTTGGCTAGAAAGAGCAGCACCGCGCGGTCGCCAGCGGCCACCCGTCGTGCCAACTCGCGCAGATGCTTGCGGCCGCGCTCGGTGACCGAGTCGGGAAAGGCGAGCGCCCCGTCGGGACCGGGCCACGTGGTGTTCTTCACCTCGACGTAACAGCTTGGCAAGTTGGCCGACGTCAGAAGAAAGTCCACGCGGCTGTGCTTGCCGTAGGGAACTTCCGCGCGCACCTCTTCGTAGCCGGCCAGCTCGGGAATTTGCTGTTTTCTCAGGGCCTCGCCCACGATGGCGTTGCTGCGCTGGGTGTTGATGCCGATCCATCCGTCGGGGCCGCGGATCCATTCCGCCACGTGCGACAAGCGGCCTTGCCCGATCTTGGGCGACGCGATCACGTTCGCGTTGGCATCGAGGCAACCCTCCATGCTCCCTGAGTTGGGACAATGAACGGTGACCACACGTCCGCCGCGCAGGCGGATGTCCATCAGGAAACGCTTGTACCGGGTGACCAGGCGGCCGCGCAGGAGAGGTTGAGGAACCCTCATACCTCGCATGCTAGCCCATTGAATTCGCAACCCGAGCGGCGTTTTGCGAATTCACCCCTATACTCCCGGCCGCATGGCGATCCTGGCCACGGCCCGCAATCTGGGAAAATCCTTCTCGGCGCGTCCCCTGTTCGAGGGCGTGGGCTTCACCTTGTCCGAGGGCGAGCGCATCGGGCTCATCGGTCCGAACGGCGCGGGCAAGACCACCTTGCTGCGCATCCTCGCGGGCGTGGACTGGCCGGATCAAGGCGAGCTGGCACTGCGCCGCGGGCTGCGCGTGGGCCACGTGGCCCAGGTGCCTACGTTTCGGCCTGGGCAAACCGTACGCGAGGCGGTGCTGGAGCCGACGCTGGGGCTTGCCGACCACGATCATCAATGGCAGGCGGCGGCGCGCGCGGACGAGCTCATCGCTCGCCTGGAATTGTCCGGCCCGCAAGCCGGGACCGACGTGTCCGTCGAACGCTTGTCCGGCGGCTGGCGCAAGCGCGTGGCCCTGGCGCGCGAGCTGGTGCGCGAGCCCGAGCTGCTCCTGCTCGACGAGCCCACCAACCACCTGGACGTGGAAAGCATCCTGTGGTTGGAGTCATTTCTGGCCCAGGCGCCCTTCGCGACGGTTACCGTCACCCACGATCGACTCTTTCTTCAGCGCATCTCCAATCGCATCCTGGAATTGGATCCGAGAAACGAGGGCGGGCTTCTCTCGGTGGATGGCGACTACGCCACATTCCTTGAGCGCAAGGAAGATCTGCTGGCCGCGCAGGAGCGTCGTGAGACGACCATGCGCAACACCTTGCGCCGCGAGACCGAGTGGCTGCGCCGTGGCGCCAAGGCGCGCTCGACCAAGCAACAGGCGCGTATCCAGCGGGCGGAGGCCTTGACTGGGGCCGTGGAAGAGCTGTCGGCGCGCAACGTCTCTGGCACGGCGGCGCTGGATTTCGGCAGCGTGGGACGGCAACCGAAACGGCTCATCGAAGCCAAGGCGATTGCCAAGGCCTACGCGGGCAAGGACATCTTTCGTGGCATCGATCTTTTTCTGGGCCCAGGCAGCCGCCTTGGGTTGATTGGGAAAAATGGCTGCGGCAAATCCACGTTGCTGCGCGTGCTGGTGGGACAAGAGGCGCCGGACTTTGGCGAGATTCTTCGCGCGGACAACTTCAAGGTGGCCTATTTCGAGCAGCAGCGCGAGAGCCTGGATCCCAACCTGACGGTGATAGACACCTTGTGCCCCGGCGGCGACCAGGTGGATTTCCGTGGCACGTGGGTGCACGTGAATGGCTATCTATCGCGCTTTCTCTTTCGCGCGGAGCAGGGCAAGTTGCGCGTCGGTCAGCTCTCCGGCGGCGAGCAGAGTCGTTTGGCGCTTGCGCGCCTGATGTTGCGCCCCGCGAACGTCCTGGTTCTCGACGAGCCGACCAACGATCTGGATCTGGCCACGCTGGATGTCCTGGAGGAAACCCTAACCAATTTCGACGGAGCGGTGCTGCTGGTCAGTCACGATCGTTACTTCCTGGATCGCACCACCACCTCGCTGTTGGCATTTTCGGACCTTCCCGGCGGGAAGGTTACGCATCTCGTGGGGCTTTCGCAGTGGGAGGCCTGGTACGCCGCCGAGCGCGAGGAAATCACCGCAGCGGCCGAGCGCGACCGGCCCGCGAGCGCGCGCGCACAAACGAGCGCGCCCAGGCGCAAGCTCAGCTACAAAGATCAGCGTGATTTCGACAACATCGAAGCTCGCATCGCCGAGGCCGAGGCGCGCCTGGCAACGCTCGAAGCCGAACAGGCGCGTCCCGAGCTGGCTAGCAACGCCAGCCGCCTGGTAGAATTAATCGCCCAGATCGAAAGCGCCCGCGCCGAAGTCGACGCCCTCTACGCCCGCTGGTCCGAGCTGGAAGCGATGCTGGCCGAGGGCTAAACTACAAATTCTTGTAGAGCGGGCCGCCGCCGCCCTCTGGCGGAACCCAATTGATGGCGCCGTAGGGATCCTTGATGTCGCAGGTCTTGCAGTGCACGCAGTTCGAAAAATCGATGCGCAGCTTCTGGAACTTGCCCGTGCTCTCGTCACGTTCGACCACATAGACGTTGGCGGGACAGAATTTCTCGCACGGGTTGCCGTACTCCTCGGCGCAGCGTTGGCAGTGGCTGGTGTCGACCTTGAGGTGGCAGGGCTGTTTTTCTTCGTGGCGCGCCCCCGAGTGGTAGACGTCGGTCAACTTGTCGAAGGCGATGCCCTGATTGTCGTATTTGAACGTGCTTGCCGGCGCACCTTGCGGGTAGACCTCGAGCAACTTCCTCGTGTCCTTGTGATCTTCTTCAAGGACGATTTTGTCCAGCGGGTAGAGCCCGCCGGTGACGGTCATCAGCCCGGCCTGGATGGTGCCACCGACCAGACCCGCCTTCATGAGCTGGCGGAAATTGCGCGCGGGGTACATGTCCTTGACGATGTACGATTGGGTCACCGCGGTTTCGTACTTGCCGAGCTGCCTGTGCGAGAAGTCGCCCGTGGTCAGCGCCTCGAATAGTGTTTCCGCGGCCAGGATGCCGCTCTTGATGGCGTAGTGCACGCCCTTGAGCTTGGGCATGGCCACCATGCCGGCGCTGTCGCCGCAGATGAGCGCGCCATCCATGGCGATCTTCGGGATGGAATAGTAACCGCCCTCGGGAATGGTCTTGGCGCCATAGGAAACCACCTTGCCGCCTTCGAGCAGCTTCTTCACGAACGGGTGCTGCTTGAATTTGCAGAATTGCAGGTGCGGATCGATGAGCGGATCGTGGTAGTCGAGCCCGGTGATCACGCCGAGGGCAATCTGGCCCGCCGACATGGCGTAGATGAAGCTGCCGCCGAAGGTGTGGCTGTCCATGGGGTAGCCCATGGTGTGGATGATGTGGCCGGCGGGCAGGGGGGATTTCTCGAACTCCCAGACCTCCTTCACGCCGGTGGCGTAGGCCTGCGGGTTGCGCCCTTCGTCGAGGCCGAGCTTCTTCACCAGCTGCTTGGTGCACGAGCCGCGCGTGCCCTCGCAGAAGACAGTGCATTTCGCTAGTAGATTGGGGCCGGCCTCGAAGATGCCCTTTGGCGTACCGTCGGGATTCACGCCCTTGTCGCCGAGCTGCACGCCCATGACCTTGTTGCCTTCGTACAGCACTTCTTGCGCCGCGAAGGTCGTCAGCGCATCCACGCCGGCGGCGGAGAGTTGTTCGCCCAACCACTTCACCAGCTTACCCAGCGACACGATGAGGTTGCCGTGGTTGTTCATCTGCGGCGGCACGATGGGAAACTTGAAGGCGTGCTTGCGTGTGAAGAAGTACACGCCCTCGCTCTTCACCTCGCTCTCGATGGGCGCGCCCTTGGCCTTGAAGTCTGGAATCAGCTCGGCCAGGGCCTTGGGCTCCATGACCGCGCCTGACAGGGTGTGATCGCCCAGGTTGGCGGCTTTCTCGATGACCGCGACCACCATGTCGACGCCCAAGGTTTCCTCGTTGATGGGCTGGCCTACTTTTTCGCCCTTGGCCACGGCGGCGTTGTGCTTGGCGATGAGGTTGGTCAGGTGCAGGGCGCCGGATAGCCCGGCCGGGCCGCCGCCGACGAAGACGACGCCCGCTTTCATGGTGTCACGTTCGATCATGATCCTTTACTTATCCTTGTTCGCGGAACTCCGCACGCCGCATCCCCCCGCGGGGGCGTCCGTGGACGGCCAAGTTACGCATCGAAACCTTTCTATATTGACAAGTGTCGATGTTTGCGCCAACCTCTGCCTGTGACCAGGCTTGCCGTCATCGAGAAGCTGTCGAAGCAGTTGACCGCGTGCTGCTCGCCGCGCGCCAAAGTGCAAGCCAAGGATCTGTCGTCGTACTCGACCCTTTTCAAGGCACTCGGCGACGATACCCGCCTTGCCATCCTGGGATTTCTGGCCACGGCGGGCGATGCGCTGTGCGTGTGCGAAATCGAAGATCACGTCAAGGATCTCTCGCAGCCCACCATTTCGCATCACCTGCGCCAGTTACGCGAGGCCGGACTGGTCACCGCCGAACGCCGCGGCACGTGGATCTACTACGCCATCGACAAGACGGCCCACCCCCGCTTGGCCAAGTTCGTCGCCCTGTTCGAAGCCTGAGTTTTCGTTCGTTTTCTATATCGATAGACGTCAATAAAGGAGATCGCGATGTCCAAACTGCTCATCCTCAAGGACTCTGGAAACACATCCTCTTGCTGCGGCAGTGGCGAGCCCGAGCCCGCACAGGATATTCGCGACGCGGTCAAGCAGCGCTACGGCCAGGCGGTGAAGGCGGTCGTGGCGGGGGCCAAGCCCTCCTGTTGCGGGTCGGCCGCCACTGGCATGGGCGGCACCGATCCCATCACGCGGGATCTCTACGCCGCGGACCAAACCTCCGGACTTCCCGAGGAAGCCGTGTTGGCCTCGTTCGGCTGCGGCAATCCGACGGCGCTGGCCGAGCTGCAGCCGGGCGAAATCGTCCTGGATCTCGGTTCGGGCGGCGGCATCGATGTGCTTCTTTCCGCCAAGCGGGTCGGACCGACCGGCAAGGCCTACGGCCTCGACATGACCGACGAAATGCTCGCGCTCGCGGAGAAGAATAAGGCCGCGGCCGGCGCGACCAACGTGGAATTTTTGCGCGGAACCATCGAGGACATCCCGCTGCCCGACAATGCCGTGGACGTGATCATCTCGAACTGTGTGATCAATCTCTCGGGCGACAAGGACAAGGTCTTGCGCGAGGCCTTTCGCGTGCTCAGGCCGGGTGGCCGTTTCGCCGTGTCCGATATCGTGCTTCGTCGAGAATTGCCCGAGGATGTGCGCACTTCGCTCAATCTGTGGACCGGGTGTGTGGCTGGGGCACTGGTGGAATCCGACTACATCGGCAAGCTGCGCGCTGCCGGGTTCGGCGACGTCACCGTCGAGGCGACCCGGATCTACAGCAAAGACGACGCGGCCGAAATGGCCTCGTCGTGCTGTGGCGGTGACCTCACCCCGACGCTGGCCGCCCTCGACGGAGCGGTCATGAGCGCCTTCATCCGGGCCAAGAAGCAGGCAGAGAAGCCGTGACCGCAGGCAAACGCCTATCGCTCATCGATCGCTATTTGACCCTGTGGATTTTTCTGGCCATGGGGATCGGGGTCGGCGTGGGCTTCTGGCTTCCGCACGCCGTCGAGCGCTTGAATCGCGCCAGCAGCTCGGGAACGACGTCGTGGCCTATTGCCGTCGGGCTCATCCTGATGATGTACCCGCCGCTGGCCAAGGTTCGCTACGAAGAGCTGGGCAAGGTCTTCCGCAACAAGCGCGTGCTTGGTTTGTCCCTGCTGCAAAACTGGGTGGTGGGGCCGGTGCTGATGACCGGGCTGGCGCTGCTATTTCTGCGCGACAAGCCCGAATACATGGTGGGCCTCATCATGATCGGTCTCGCCCGCTGTATCGCCATGGTCATCGTGTGGAATGACCTGGCTCAGGGCGATGCCGAATACTGCGCCGGTCTGGTGGCCTTCAACTCGATCTTCCAAGTGCTGTTCTACTCGGTCTACGCCTACTTGTTCGTGACCTTGGTCCCGGCCTGGTTCGGCATTCAGGGCGCTGTGGTCCACGTCAGCGTGGGTGAAATCGCCCAAAGCGTGTTCGTGTATCTCGGCATTCCGTTTCTGGCCGGCATGGCGACCCGATTCGCGCTGGTGCGCTTGAAAGGGCGCGCGTGGTACGAAACCGCGTTCATTCCTCGCATCAGCCCGCTGACGCTGGTTGCCTTGCTCTTCACCATCGTGGTGATGTTCTCGCTCAAGGGCCAGCGCATCGTCGAGGTGCCGCTGGATGTGGTGCGCATCGCGATCCCGCTGCTCATCTACTTCGCCTTGATGTTCGTGGTTTCGTTCTTCATGAGCAAGCGGGCAGGGGCCGACTACCCGCAGTCGGCGACCTTGTCGTTCACCGCGGCGTCGAACAATTTCGAGTTGTCCATCGCCGTCGCCGTGGCCACCTTCGGCATCGGCCACGGCGCGGCCTTCGCCGCCGTCATCGGGCCGCTGGTCGAGGTGCCGGCTTTAATCGGACTGGTTCACGTGGCGTTGTGGTTGCGCGGACATTGGTTCGCCACGCCGGCTGCACGGGCGGCAACACTTGGGGGAAAATCATGAAAACCGTTCTGTTTGCTTGTGTGCACAACGCCGGCCGGTCACAGATGGCGGCGGCCTTGTTCAACCAGCTGGCCGATCCGGCGAAGGCGCGGGCCATCTCCGCCGGCACCGAGCCGGGCAACCACGTGCACGCCGAAGTCGTGCAAGCCATGCTGGAGCTCGGCGTCGATCTATCGGCGGTGGCACCGCAGAAGCTGACCCGCGAGCTCGCCTCCACGGCGTCGTTGCTCGTCACCATGGGCTGTGGCGAGGCGTGTCCCGTCGTGCCGGGCCTTGAACGCGACGATTGGCCGCTCGAAGATCCCAAGGGCAAACCCGTCGAACGGGTACGCGAGATCCGTGCCGAGATCGCCGAGCGTGTGCGCGGCCTGCTGCAAGCCAAGGGTTGGTTGAAGTAGGCGCGCCAACCCCAATCGAGGCCAGGGTGGCGCAACCCCCGAGGCCCATGACCGATAACCTCTAAGGAAGGCAGGAAAGCAGGAAGAAAGAGGACAAGCAGTACTACCAACGGGACAAGCAGATGGGACTCGAGCATGAAGAGCTAGGCGGACGTGTCATCGGCGCTGCGATCGAGACCCACAGGGCACTTGGGCCTGGATTCCTGGAGTCGGTTTACGAGAACGCCCTCGCCCCCGAGCTTGCGGCGCGGGGTACTAGCTTCGAGCGGCAGCTGGCCGTGCCGATCCTGTATCGCGGCAGTGAGGTTGGGCTTCATGATTTCCTGGCTTCCTTAGAGGCCCCTTTCTGTTAAGCACCCGCTACTTCAACCCGTTGTGCCTATGCTAACTTGAGCGTATATGCTAGTATAGAGCTATGAAGAACCCCCATGCCGTTGCCCTTGGCCGACTTGGCGGTGTTAAGGGGGGACCAGCCCGCGCCAGAGTATTGAGCGCCCGGCGACGGCGGGAGATTGCGCGGAAAGCCGGGCGGGCTCGAGCGCAGTCGCTCTCCCGCTCGGACCGACAAGCGCTGGCATCGCGTGCCGCTTCCGCCCGGTGGGCGAATCGGCCGATGATTCGGACTGCCGCGCAAGCCCCCGAGGCGGTTCGCCGACTGCTGAAAAGCTATGACTTGGGCGCTTTGGCGTGGGCGAATCCCGACCACCAATATGCAATCGTCCGCGCAATTCTGGTGAGGGGCGACGATCAGGCAGCGCGATGGCTGCGCGGGGTCCTTTCGCGGGCGAAGGTTCGGGATCTCGTCCAGCAGTATCGGGGAGCCGGCTGCAACGAGCCCGAGCGGCAGAGGTTACGCAAGGAACTACGACTGACCGTGAACGACATTCCGAGTCGTCCCTACCTTGGTTTCCAATGGCCAAGTCGCGACTGACCCGCAATGTGGTCGACCGGGACAAGTCCCGAGTGATTCGCCTGCAGGCGAGCCTTGTGCGGGATGAAGGTTTCTTCCTTGCCGGTGGAGTTGGGCTCGCCCTGCACCTCGGTCACAGGTTGTCCGCTGATCTGGACTGGTTCACGGCGCATCGCTTCGACTCCACGGCCCTCCAGCATCGACTGCAGTCTCTCGCGGAGAGCCCCACGCAGATTCTCAGTCACGGGCGGCACACCCTGCGGGCGTACTACGGAACTCTAGAAACCAGCTTCATCACCTACGAGCAGGTTCCCGCGCATCCGGAGATCATGAAGGTGGCTGGAACGGAGATCCCCGTGGCCGACATCGGGATCATCGCTGCGATGAAGGCCGCTGCGGTCCACGACCGCGGAGCCAAGCGCGACTTCATCGACATCCAGGCGATTTGCGCGCTGCCTGGTTGGTCAGTCGCACGATTCATAGGCCACGCCGCGCAGATGCTCCCGCTCGAACCCGAACAGATTGCGCGGGCGCTCGGCTACACCGTCGACGCCGAGCGGGATCCGATGCCGGCCGGTTGCGCGGTTTCTTGGGAAAGGGTCAAGGTGGACCTTGCGCGCGGCGTGCGGCAGTGGGAGCACGACAGGGCGAAAAGAAGCCGCGCCCCGTAGGGCAGACGGAGAGGGCATTCATGGAGGTGCCCTCCACGGCATCGCTCGCGCGTGCTACTGTGCGCGTGTGTCTGGCCCCATCGATCCCGAGGAAATCGTTACCCTCGTCCGCTTTGGCGAGTTGCCGGCGGCGCAACTTCTGTGCGGTCGCCTCGAGTCGGAAGGGATCGAAAGCTTCATCCCCGACGCGATCATGGCGGCACAGGCCTGGCACCTCAACCGCGCCATCGGCGGCATTCGCGTGCAGGTTCGCCAGGCCGACCTGGAGCGTGCCAAGCAGATCCTCGAACAACCGGGGCTCGGCGACGAGGCTGGCGTCGCGGCCAACGCGGAGAATCTGTCGGAACCCGCCCAAGGACAGCTCGTGGGTCCGAACCACGGCGACGACGGCTCCATCAGTCCAGGTGACCGCGCCGCCTATCGGTCCATGCGAGTTGCTCTGGTCAGTCTGTGGCTGATGGGACTGGTTCATCCCTATTCGCTGCTCTTGGCGGTGCGCGCTCTCGGACGCAAGGACGTCACGTCCTGGGGCCGCCGCCGCGCCATCATCGCCTTGCTGGTCAGCGTGCTCGGCTGCGCGTGGATCGCGTTGCTCGCGCTGCGGTTCCTGCGCGTCCGCACCTCTGGATGACCGTCACCGCACCTCTGCGTACCTCGCCTGCTCCGCGGGCCGAGAAAAATCATGGCGATGTGTTTCCGGACGCCCCGGAGTGTAAGGTTTCGTGAATTCGGGGCGTGAGTACAGAAGCGGATCTCAGCATGAAGCCACGTTTGGCCATAGCCAAGGGAAACACCGGCGCAAGTGCCGCCCCGGCTGACCCCATTGATGCGCTCTACGAGCGTCATCTGAACCAGGTGAAACGGTGGGCCCGCCAGTTGGCCGGCCCCGCCGCAGATCTGGAGGACTTGGTCCATGACATCTTCCTCGTCGCTCTCAGGAAGGGCTTCCAGGAGAGGGGCGAGGCGTCGGTCGACACCTGGCTGTTCCGTATTGCTCATCACGAGGTCCGGGCCAAACGGCGGCGAAGCCGGCTTAGGCAACTCTTGCTCGGTCGGCACCAAGACACGCTGGTGCCCGCTGCGCCCAATACACCCCAACAAGAAATGGAGCGCCGGGAACGACACGCGCGCCTGTACCAGGCCTTGGACCGCTTGCCCGATTGCTATCGAACCACGCTCATCTTGTATGAAATCGAAGAGCTCTCCGGCGAACGGGTGGCGGAGTTGACCGAGACCAGCCTGGGCACGGTTTGGGTGCGCTTGCACCGGGGACGGGAACGGCTGGTCGAGCTACTTGTTCGGGAGGATGACCGGGAGGATCTAGCATGACCCATACAACACCCGATTCCCGCCGGCTTTCCCAGCTGTCCGAGCACGAGGATTCCCACCATCTCGCCGCGCTCTTTCGGAGCGCGAAGGGCGCGCCCGAGGAAGACCTTCCGCGCCTTCGCTGGCGACTGCGGGCCAGCCTTCGGCAACGGGCGGCTCGCCCCCGGCGATTCTTGCGCGTCGCCTTGATCATCGGCGTGGTGTTCCTCACGGGGGGCGTGGTGGGTGCGGTGGTCGCGCCGTATTGGGAGCACAAGTCCGCCGAACCCGCCCCCAAGGCCGAGGTGCCGGCCAAGGCAACGCCGAGACCAGCTCGCAAGAAAGCCATCTCTGCTCCGGCCGAGGTGAATCCCGCCGAGTCGCTGGCCGTCCCGATTGAGGAGATCCCTGTCGAGGACGTGGCCACGCCCGTCGCGAGCCATCGCGTTTTGCGGCGGGTGGCTAGCCAACGCGAGTCTATGCCTGCCCCGATCCCCGATCCTGCTCGTGTGACCGAAGTCCCCGTGGTTCTTGCGCCGCCCTCGCCGATCGCGGTCGAGCAAGCCCTGCTGGGCGACATCCTGAAGTCGCTGCGCAAGCAACACGATCCCCAAGCCGCGCTCGGCATGCTGGAAGACCATGCCCAGCGTTTCCCGGGCACGGTGCTGGCACCCGAGGCCGCCATGCTTCGCGCGGAGGCCTTGCTCGGCCTTGGACGGAATGCCGAGGCGCTGTCCGAGCTCGATCGCCTTTCGCTCGGGTCGATGCCCAATCAGGACGAGCGCTTCGTCCTAATGGGCGAGCTACGCGCCGCCGCGGGACGATGGCGAGAAGCCAGGGAGGATTTCGAGATGCCGCTTTCAGGCCTGGTGTCATCGGGGATGGATTCCAAGTCGCGCGACGTGAAGGAGCGCGCGCTTTGGGGGCGGGCCTCGGCGCGCAGCCATCTGGGTGACGAGTCGGCAGCCCGCGCTGACCTGACCTTGTATTTGCGAGCTTTTCCCTCGGGACGATTCGCCTCGCAGGCGGCGGCGTTGCTGCAAGGATCCCGATGAAACGGTATCTCGTCGTGCTGGTGCTCATCGTGGCGGCTGCCAGTCCATGCAAGGCCGAGGGCAACCCAGAAACGAATCTGGTTGTCTCCAGCAACAGCGACTGTCCCAGCGGGCAGGCGGTCAGCGAAGCCTTGTGGGCCATCCGTCCTGACAGCGAATGGCCAGCCTTGACCGCCACCATCGAGGTCATCGAGGACCATGTTCAGGTCACGCTGGGGGACGACGGCACGCACCGGCGAGAGATCCCTGTTCCACCCGACTGTGCCGACCGCGCGAATCGGGTTGCTTTGGTGATCGCGGTTTGGTCCGGCGCACTGCCCGCACACGCCACGGCCGCACCCCAGCTCTCGGTGGCGGTGCCTGCACCCGTGCTCGTGCTCGTGAAGAAGTCGGCGATGGTCAGCGAGTTGGGCATCGCGGGGCTCTATTCCACCGTGGGCGGCTGGGCGCCCGGCGGGAGCGTTGAGCTCGGCTGGCTCCGCCGCGATGGTTGGTGGGGGCTTCGCGCCTGGGGCGCCTACCAATCCGCGAAGTCGCTGCGGGTGGATATCGGAGACAGCCCCTATGACCGCACGCTGCTGGGCGCCGCCCTGGTGCTGCGCTGGGAGCGCAAACACCTCTTTCTTTCCAGCGATTGGGGCCTGGTGGGGGCCTACACCCGGGCGCACGGTGATGGGTATTCCCAGAATCAATCTGCTTCGGGCCTGAATGTCGGCCTTGCAGCCGACGGCCGCGTGGGCCTGCGACTGGGGGCATGCCGCATTTGGGCCGACGTGCGGCTTTATCGCTGGGCCCTCAAGGAAACCATCCGGGTGGATCCACTGTCCACCGGGCCATCCAGCACGTCCACGCTGCCTGCGTGGGACGCGCACCTGGGAGTGGGCGCCAGCATGGTGTTCGATTAGAGGTTCGCGCATGACCAGGCGAAGAACCCTTGAAATTGCGGTCCTGCTGATGGCGCTGGTGCTGCCTGCCGCTTGCGAGCAGACCCTGCGCACCGGCAAGGTGGGCAACACCCGCAACGCACCGAACCCGGATGGAACATGCCCAGCGGGTCTGACCGTCTGTGGTAAGGGCGCCTTTGCCCAGTGCCTGGATCTTCAGAACGACCGGGAACACTGCGGGACCTGCGACAACGCCTGCGTCGCGGGCATCGCCTGCGCCGCTGGCGTCTGCAAGCAGGTCGCCTGTGCCGGCCCGGTCACCGTGTCCACGCAACCGATCCCGGGAATCCCACCCGTCGGCTACGATTCCTCCTATGGCTCCGCGATCCTCGCGGATCTCAATGGCGATGGCCGTCCAGATCTCGTCGCCTGGAGGGAGAATAACGGGGGCAAAGGGACGTTCCAAGTCGCGCTGGGCGAAGCAGGCGGTGGTTTCGGTGCGGCGGCGACCTATCAGGCTTCGAATGCCGCGGGGGTCATCGTAGCTGGCGATTCCAATTCAGACGGATTCCAGGATCTCTACGTCAGCGCCATGTTCGGATCCCCTTGTGTGGAGCTCTGGCTGGGCCACGCGGACGGCGTGCTCACGCCAGCCACAGATCCAGGCATTCCGGACGGATGCCTGGGCGAGATCACCATCGCCGATTTGAACGGGGACGGGAAAGTGGATCTTGTCACCAGCCTCGTGAATACGGATGGGACGACGGTATTCTTCGCCGACGCCAATGGGGCCTTCCACGTTGGCACTCCGGCCTGCAGCGGGGTATTCACCGTGGTGCGGGACTGGAATGGGGACGGCTTTCCCGACCTCGTTACCCTGGGCGGAACCGGAACCCTTGGCGTGTGCTTGAACAAAGGGAACGGAAGCTTCGAGTCCGAGAAGGATTGCGGCGTTGTAGCCTCGTATGGGGCGGTGCTTGGGGATTTCAACCGGGATGGACACCTCGATGTGGCGGAGGCGATGGGCAACAACGTCGCTGTTCTCCTGGGCATGGGAGGGTGCCAATTCCAACCCATGATCGAATACACGCTGAGCGATAGGGTCGATGCGCTTTCGAGCGGCGACGTGAATGGGGATGGGCTTCCAGATCTCGTGGCCAAGACGGACGATGGCAAGATCTCTCTCTTGCTGGGCACGCCGGACGGGGCATTCCAGGTCGTCTCGCTTTCAGCGGGAATTAGCCCTGGCTACGAAGAACACGGCATTCTCTTGGTGGGCGATATCACCGGGGACGGCAAGGCAGACATCGTGTTTGTTCCAGGGATTGGCCCCACCAATATCGTTGTCGGGGACGGCGGGGCCGTACTTGTTCCAGGGAGTGCCGCCTCCACCCAGATCTTGGAGAACACCTGTCCATGACGGGCCTGTCTGTCAGGCCACTTCTGCGGTTTGCGATCATCATTACCATGATCGCATGGCTCAGCCAGGGATGCGGCCGGACGTCCCTGCTGGCTACGGACGCCCGGGAGTCCGTGGGGACCCAGACCGCCACTTCCACCGTGACATCCACTGGTGGAGCCGACACTTCTCCCGCAACATCACAACCAACCTCCGATGGCGCATGTCCCACGGGATTCACTGCTTGCGGCAGGGGGGCGGCAACCCGCTGTTACGACCTGACCCGCTCCCCAGACCATTGCGGACAATGCGGAAATGCCTGCGCGCCGGGCATCGCGTGCCAGTCGTCCCGATGCCAGCAGTATCAGTGCAAAGGTACCCTGACCTTCAAGGCCTTGCCCGGAATTTCCACCTTTCAGTCGGGCGACTACAAGAGCTTGTCCTACTACCTACCGGTTCTCGGGGACTTCGATGGCGATGGTACCTTGGATTTCGTGGGCCAACCCGGGATCTTGGCCCCCATGGGACTCCTGCTTGGCCAGGGTGATGGGACTTTCCAATCACACGCCATTGCCCCGGCTTTCGCCTGTACTTGGAGTGCGGCAGCGGCGGACTTGAATGGGGATGGGAGGCTGGATCTGGCGAGCATCACAGGGACGATCTCTGGGAACGATGCCGCGGTGACCGTGCGTCTGGGCAATGGCGACCCGGCCACGCTGTTTGAGCCCGCCATGACGTATCCAACCCCGTCTTCACCAAGAGGCCTGCTTTTCGCGGACCTGGATGACGACGGGCATGTAGACATGGTGGCCGCCGAGACAAAGCGCCTGACCCTGTGGCGGGGTGCCTCCGATGGGAGGTTCGCCGAGCCCGTCGATATCCCCGTGGGCTCGACCGCGTCCGGCCCGGGGGGGCGTGCTTTCTCCTCGCAGCGGATTGGAACCGGGATGGCGTCCTGGATCTCCTGTTTGGTGCGTCCACCTTGCGCATGTTGCTCGGTCGTGGCGACGGCACCTTCGACAAAGAGATCGCCTGCGGCCTGGCTCTGAACGAGAACGCGTCCGGTAACGCGCTTGCGGACTTCGACCACGACCAGAAGATCGACATGGTGGTGGGCACCAAGGTGTTTCTTGGCATGAATGGATGCAACTTTTCGACCTCGGTCGCGACTCGGAGCGGAAGCGACGTCGCAGTGGCCGACCTCAACGGCGATGGCAACCCGGACATCGTCACCGAATCATCGACCATGCCGGGGGACGAGCAGATCTCCGTGCTCCTGGGCGATGGACACGGCGGATTCGCCTCCCCCCTGAGCTTCCCGAGCTTGGGCGGGCAGCCGTACTGGAATTTCCTCGTGGGTGACCTCAACCGCGATACCAAGCTCGACATCATCGTGACTCGGCCGGATGGCTGGCAGGTCTTGCTGAACACCTGTCCCTGAAGCTCATCCCCGCCAGACCTCCGCCATGCCGCCGAGTCCGATCTGCCTCTCCACGCGGGACTTGTGATCCAGGTGGCGAGCCGAGTGGCGCGGACCTAGATTTGCAGTACAGACTTGAGGCATTGGCCATGGCTCGCCCCATCACCATCGTTGCTTTCCTGATGGTTGTTTCGATCATTGGGGCGGGCGTCTACCTGGTGGCTCGTCCCCGGCATCACGTCGAGGAGGTGGCCGTGGAGGTTGTGCAGGAGGAGCCCATGCCGATTCCAGCCCCGGCCCCGAGACTGGCTCCGGTCCGCTTGCCTGTTCAAGAGAAGGTTCCCATTCTAGTCGCCACGGCCTCCGCGCCACCGTCGCGGTCCGAGGATTCGGGAAGTTCCGCGTCCGGCGATGTCTTGGCCGTCTTCAGGCGGCGAGCCCAGATCATCGCTGCCCACAAGAAGCAGCTCATCGACGAAGCGGACGAGAAAGCCTTCGAGGTCGTGAAGGCATCGGAAGCCACGCGCATGGCGATTCGCCGAATCAACGAGGAGTACGCAAGAAGGCTCCAGGCAATCCCCGCCCCAAGTGCGATCGGCCAGGCTGTGGCGCAGGGAAGTGGCTCCGCCCCCGACAGCTACGATGCCGCTCGAGCCGCCAGGCAAGCCGCCATAGCAGAAGCTCTCGGTCCCGATGCTGCGCGGGACTTCGAGAACGCCGAACGCACGGCCGAGGTGAGCGTGCGGGCCCACCTTCGGCGCCAATGGGGGCGCGAGCTCAGAGCCAACGCAGGGTCGCCGCCCACGCCCGAAGCGCAATAAGTTGGGTCGGCAAGGCGCGTCGCCGCTACACTAGGCGGCATGTCGCTCCGGCTGCCGCGCGGAAGGCTGCTTGCCAAGTTGCTGGTGGCCATGCTCGTGCCCGCCACCATCGCCCTAGTACTTTTCGGGGCCGCGGCTCACGAGGTCGCGCGCCGGGTGCTCGAGCAAGAGCTCGGGCGTAGACTGGCCACGGCCGCGACGTCGGTGGCCATGCTGGTCTTGCCCGAGCAACTTTCCGCCATCGCAGCCGGCGACGAGCAGTCGAATACCTATGCCAATCTTCGCCACCGGGTCGAACAGGCGCGCGAGCGACTGGCGGTGCGCCGGGTCTTGCTGGTGGCGCGCGATCTGACCGCACGGGCGGACAGCGACAGCGCGCTGCCGCTCGGGGCGCAGGCGCACGAGCTGGGCGCGGACGCACCCGAGATCGAGAAGGCAGGCGCCGGCCAGGCCACCGCTTCGCCGCTCTTCCTCGGCCGCGATGGCTTGCCCTACAAGCGTGGCTACGCCCGCGTGGGCACCACCGGTTTCGCGGTGGTCGAGGCGAGCGCGCAGTACCTGGATGCCTTGGCTGCGTTTCGGCGCTGGCTGGTGGTGGGTGGCATCATCAGCCTCGCCATGATCGTCGTGCTGGCCGCGTGGCTGTCCCGGCGTATGACCGGACCCCTCGAACGCCTGGCCTCGGCCGCCGAGCGCATCGGGCATGGCGATCTCGCGGCCGCGGTGGCGGTCGAAACGCGGGATGAGATCGGCTACCTGGCTTCCCGCCTCGACGAGATGCGCGGCGCCCTACGCGCGCGCGACGAGCGCATGCAGATGATGCTGGCCGGGATCGCCCACGAGGTCCGCAATCCCTTGGGCGGCCTCGAGCTCTACGCGGGCCTTCTGCGCGAGGGGCTGACCGGCGAGCCCGAGCGCCTGGCCGAGATTGCGCGGATCGAGCGCGAGATCGGTTACCTCAAGAACGTGGTGACCGACTTCCTCGATTTTGCCCGTCGTCCGCCGCTTGCACCGGACGCATTTCCAGCGGCGGCCCTGCTCGACGAGATCGCCGAGATCGCGCGCCCTAGGGCGGGTGGTCCAGCGCTCTCGGTGGAATGCGAGTCCGGACTCGTGGCGCTCGCCGATCGTGCGCAACTGCGCCGCGCCTTGCTCAACCTGGCCAAGAACGCGACGGCCGCCGCGGGCACTTCCGGGCGGGTCGTGTTCGCCGCGCGCCGCGCGCCGAATTCGCACCAGCGCATCGAATGGGAGATTCGTGACAGCGGCCCCGGCGTAGCCGAGGACATTCGCGAAAAGATCTTCACGCCGTTTTTCACCACGCGCGAACGTGGCACCGGGCTTGGCTTGGCCTTCGTCGCCGAAATCGCCCGCGACCACGGCGGCGTGGTCGCTGTCGACCGCTGTCCCGAAGGCGGCGCGCGCTTCCGCTTCACCACCGCTAATGCCGAACCAGGCTGAGCACGATTTCGAAGAGGATGAGCAGCACCACGGTCGCTTCCAGCAAAAACAGCCGGCGGTCGCGCGCCACGTCGGTGATGACTTCCAGGGTGTCCTGCACGGCACGCAGCTTGAGCTCCAGCGATTGGTAGCGATCGACCAGATCGAATTCCGAGCGCAGTTTTTCGTAGATGCGATCCGCACCGGGATCGTCCCAGGCCGCGTCGGGTTTGTCGAGCAGGTGCAAGATGGAAAGCACCTCGCTGCGTGTGCCCACCGTGGCGCCGATGAACTTGTGCAAGTGCCGCGTGCGCATGGGCATGGTGCCGGCCTTTTCCAGTTGCTCGCCGAGCTTGTCGGTGGTGACGAACATTTGATCCACGATGCTCTCGTAGTAGTCCATGGCTGCGCTTTGCGCGACGGTCAGGGCCACCACGCTGGCGCGCTCGTGGGAGAGGACGTCGACCACCAGCACGCCATTCTCCATGTCGGGGCGGGCGTCGGGCATTTCGCGCACGCTCAGTTCCTCGTTGAGGACTTGCGCCTTGGTCAGCCCCGGCCGGACCAAACCTAGTCGGTTCAGCTCGGACGCTCGAACCTCGGGCGCGACGTCGTAGAAGACCACGGCGCCGAAGGGATAGATGAACACGGTGCCGCCCGAGGCGGGCTGGAACCACAGGTCGCGCGGCGAGCGCTTGGCCTCGGGATAGGCGCTCGCCAGCTCCTTGAGTGGAAGGTTTTCCACGAAGGCGGTGGCGAAGAACGAGTGGATGCGGCCGCGGATGGTTTCAGGCATGAGCGTGAAGCAGTACGACGAAAGCGATTCATTCTAGGATAAACAAAATTGATGGCGTTAGGGCGCGGAAATCGGCCCGGGCAATGGTAAAGAAAGGCCGTGGATTTAGACCTAACGGATGCACAGAAGGCCCTTCGCGACCAGGCCCGCGAAATCGCCACGCGCGAGATCGCGCCCAAGGCGGCCGAGATCGACCGCCAGCAGCGCTTTCCACGTCAAGCCATCGAGAGTCTGGCCAAGGCCGGAATGTTGGGCGTAACCGTGCCCACCTCGTGGGGCGGGATGGGGCTCGACACCATGGCCTGCACCCTCATGATCGAGGAGTTGGCCAGCGCCTGCGCGTCGACCGCAGCCATCGTGGGACTGCAAAACCTGCTGGTTTGCGAGCCCGTTCTTCGCTTCGGAACCGAGGCCCAGCGACGGGCCTGGCTGCCCGGCCTGGCCAGCGGCGCCAAGCTGGGTTGTTTCGCGCTTACCGGACCGGAGGGGGGCTCCGACCTCGACGGTCTAGCCACCTCGGCCCGGCGCGAAGGTGATACCTGGGTTCTGCGCGGGACAAAGAGCTTCGTCACCTGCGGTCCCGCTGCGCAGCTTGCCCTGGTCTTTGCCGGCGTGGGCTCGGGGACCAATACCACCCTTTCGGCGTTCTTGGTCCCAACCGACACACCCGGGATCTCGTTCGGGCCTGCCTACGACAAGCTGGGCCTGCGCGGCGCTCTCTCGGCCACCATGACCATTGCCGATGCTCGGCTTCCGTCCAGCGCACTTCTTGGCGCCGAGGGGGCTGGCCGCGAGGTGATTCGCTTCGCCGTCGACGGGGGACGCATCGGGGCCGCGGCGCTGGGCGTGGGCATCGCGCGCGCCGCTTTCACGGTCGCCACCCACTACGCCATCGGTCGTCGCAGCAAGGGTTCTCCCATTGCCGAGCACCAAGCCATCCAATTCAAGATTGCCGACATGTCCACGCAGATCGATGCCGCCCGCTTGCTTGCCTGGCGCGCGGCCACTTCGCGCGATGCTGGCGCGCCACTCGGTGCGCAGGTTTCCATGGCCAAGCTCGTCGCCTCCGAGGTTGCCAGCCGCGTGTCAAGCGACGCCGTGCAGATCCTCGGTGGCAACGGCTGCTTGGCCGACTACCCCGTGGAGCGGCATTTTCGCGATGCCAAGGTCACCGAGATCTACCAGGGCACGAGTGAGATACAGCGACTGGGCATTGCATCTATCCTGCTAAAGGAATAAGACCGCAGTGTTTCCCCTGAAACCAATGATGCGGAGGGCTAGGCTATGAAGCTGATCGCGATCCTGTTCGCCATGGGAACTTGTCTTGCGCTGGGCGCATGCGCTACGAGCAGTGGCGATGAACAGCCCTTGCCGGTTGTGGTGCGCGGGAGCGAGCAGACTCGAATGGACACGGGTGGTATTCCGCCCGACAAGCAGGCCGACATCATCTTGGTCCTGCAGCAGCGCGATGCCTCGGCGCGCCGGTGCTACCAGGACGTGCTCAATGAGAAGAAGACCCGCGACTTCAAAGGCACCGTGAAGATTCTGCTTTCTATCAATACCAACGGCAGCGCCAAGGAAGTGAAGATCGTAGGCGGGACGCTCAACAACAAGGACGTTGAGAGCTGTTTGGTTCAGACAGTCAGGGAGTTCGAGTTCCCCACTCTCGATCGCGGCGGCGTCATCCAGTACGAATACAAATTCGAACCCCAGTACTAGGAGTGTGTCGCGGTAGCCCGGACCGAGCGGTTACCGTGACAGGCTCCTAGAGCCTCAATCGATTTCACTCCCGTCGGGAAATCGCGGATTTGCGTCGCGGGTCTTCGTTGCTCCTCGGTCAGAGACGTCGAGTATCTTCCCTCGTCGCGCCTCGGCCCGCGCGCAACTGCGCGATTTCCCTCGGTCCGTCAAACCGATTGGTGCTCAAGCTACAGCAATTCGAGACATCAATCGAAGCACAAGGAGGGCCCCTACGAGCCAACCGTACGGAACACGAATTCGACCCTATTGTTTTGAGTTGTAAAAATGTACAATGCCTTACCAATCATGAGGCGATGTATTCTTCTCCTGACAGGGGTGTTCGTGCTCTCCTCGTTGGGCTGTGCGTCCGAGCCCGAGGTTCGCAAGAGTCCAGGCAAGGACCGCCACGCAAGGCGAGCCAGAACCTCCGGGTGGGCGACGGGTGACGTTTCGGGAGACGACAATGCCATGGGCATGGAGATGTCCATCGGCGTGCTCGACGAACGCGCGGTGGATCGGGCCATCAAGCCGCACGTGCGCGCCATGTCTGCTTGCTTTTCCAGGGCTGGTGATGCGCGCATGTATCTGTCCGGTCAGGTCGTCATGCGCTTCGTGATCGCGGCCAGCGGCCGGGTGTCCGACGTGCAGGTCATCAAGAACGGCCTTGGCAGTTTTCCCGTCGAAAGCTGCCTGGTGGCCGAGGGAAAGCAGATCGCGTTTCCCGCGCCCGAAGGCCGGCGGGGCACCGACTTCGAGTACTCGATGACCTTCCAATCCACGGGTGAGCTCAACGTGGTTCCCTGGAGCGGCGAGGAGATGGCCCGGCACCTCAACGGCATCTCGACGGAGCTGGCGAGCTGCGGGTCGATTGGCACTGCGGATGTGGACGTCATCGCCTACGTCGAACCGGGCGGCACGGTGGGCTCCGTGGGCTTCGCCTCGGAAGGCCAGCTCGATCCGTCCGCCGCCGACTGTGCAGCGTCGCTCATGCGCAAGGTACATATCAGCGATGCGCCCACGGGTGCGCGATCCAGCATCGTCTTGCGCGCCACCTTTCCTATGACGCTGGCGCTCGAACGCTCCGTCGGCGTCTCAAGCCGCAGAGTCAGCAAGCACTCCAAGCGCCGCGAGTAGTACTACGGGCCAGGCGGGTGGGCGAGCGCGGCTCGGGTCAGGTTGGCAGCGAGGTTGAGCAATCGCTGCAGCTCGGCGGTCGACACCTCGATGCGTGTTTGCAGGGCGTTTCCCTCGCGCGTGAACTGGGCGCGGCTGACCAGCGAGGCAAAGCCGCTCAAGAAGACCGCTGGGTTGGTGGCGATTCTGCGTCTCCATGTGGGTAGATCGCGTTCCCACCGGTCCGCATCGGCGGCGGTCTTGAATTCAGCGAGGATCTCGATGAACGGCGTCTCCGCTCCGACCACCAATGTGAGCGACTGGGGCGGCGGGCTCGTGTCGCCGCCGAGTGGCTGCGGTGGGCTGTCGTCGCTGGCGCCGCGTGTGGACGGGACGACGAAGCTTTCACCGGCGGGTGCGCCGAACAGGTTGGCGGCGGTCATCATGAACGCGGCGTCGTCGGGCATGGCACTCTCTTCGGTCTCGATGCGGGCCGCGATTTCGCGCCAACTTGGTCGGCCGGCCGGTTCCCGTATCTCTCCGCGGCTTGCCCGCGCATCGGCGCTGCCAGCATCGACGGCGCGGGCGGAGCTCGACGGAGCCAGCACGTCCCTGCCGAGCAGTAGCGCGGCATACGGCGGTGGAGCCATGATGGCGAGTGCCGGCATCGGCAGCACCAGGATGCGGTCGTCGCGATCCATCGATCTGGAGCTCGCGCTGGAGCTCGCGCCCTTGTCCTGCTGCCGGATGCCGACCGGTCGTCCCTCGATAGTTCGCCAGACGATGGGTTTGCGCGCCGTCTTGGCCCCGCGATCCAGCGCTGCCTTGAAGGGAGCATCCATCAGGTGGTGGCGCGCGGCCAGGAATGTGACCGCATCGTCGGTGGGGTTGGGCGTTGCGATGAGCAGCGAATCGAAGTCGCGGTAGAGATCGAGCCCCGTGCCGTCGATGAGTCGGTGGCGGTCAGGCAACAGCAAGAGCAGCTGGTCGACAGCCGCGATGGTGTTGTCGCTGTCAGGCGAGGCCCGCAGTCGATCCAGGCGAAAGAGGGCAATCAGACGCGAGCCCTCGGGACCATTGCTACGCAAATCCCCTGGCCGACGGCGACCTCCGTCGATGCTTCCGCCACCATCGTGGGGCGCGGTCTTGGCGATGGCTGCGGCGTCGGTCTTGGGCTCGGGCGCGCCCGCGTCGGGCGGGGCCGGGATGGCGACGCCTTCGCGCGCCGATGCAACGTGATGCCTGGGCTTGTGGACAGGCCGCGTGGGTGGTTCGTCAGCGGAGACAGGCTGCTTGTCGGGAGGCGCGCCCAGCGGGAGATCCTTCACCACATCGATGGCGATGGGCTGCATCTTGACCTTGGGCACGAGCGAGAGCGTGCGCCACAGGCCGACCCCCGCCGCGACCGCGATCACCCCCAGGTGCACGGCCAGGGAAACAGTCAGAGCCAGCAGGATGCGGCGCATTTTCAAGGAGAATAGACCGCAGGGCGAGCGGCTTCACGGATTCATTGTTCGGGGAACAACGCGCGAATGCGCGCCGCCGTGACCGCGGCGTGGGGCGCATCTCCGGCGGTCAGCAGGGCTCCCTCGCGGGGACGGATTTGCGTGATGCGGGCCAGGCTGGCGGCCAGGAAGATCTCCGAAACGCGCGCCTCGAGGGAGGGGCTCTTGGTTGCGTCGAGCGAGACGACGATGCCGTCGGGCTTGAGCACGGGCAGGAGTCCGACGATGAGATCCTGGGCCGCGGGCTCCTCTTCGATATCGACTAGGCTGTCCACCAGGACCGTGCCCACGGAGCCAGCGGCGAGCGGAACTTCAGCCGCGGCGATCACGATGGAGAGAGGATGTCCGAGCTTGCGGGCTCGGCGGAGCGCGCGCAGGGAGGCGCCTCGCTTCTCCATCTCGACCAGGGCCAGCACCTCGATCTCGGGGGCCAGGGTCTCCGCCAGCCAGAGGGCCGACAGCACCACCACCGGCGTGTGGGCGCGTACGAGGTTGCACACCCGGCCCAGCGTCGCTGGGCTGCCAAGGGCTCCTGAGAGCAGGGGGCCACGCATGGCGCGCACTATAGGGGGGCGGTGGGGCGCGCGGCAATCGCAAATGGGGGCTGGAACGAGGCGCGGCAAGCTCGGCCCCAACCTGGTAGATTGCCGCGCATGTCCTTTCTGACCGAGCTGCCATCGCAGGATGCTCGCCTGGGCGGCAAAGCGCGCTCGCTCGCCGCGCTGGCCGAGCAAGGGCTTGCCACCCCGCCCGGTTTCGCGGTCACGGACGCGCTTTTTCGCGCCCTTTGTCCGAGTGTGCCGGCCTTCGAGCGTCTCGATCCAGCAGCATTCGCGACCCTCGACGGCCTGCGCGCGAAACTCATGCAAGCGCCCTGGCCCGCGGGCTTTCACGAAGAGCTGCACGCGCGCCTTGGCACCATCGGGGCAACGCGCTTTGCGGTCCGGTCGTCCTTCGCCAGCGAGGATGTTCCCGGCCAGCTCGCCGCCGGCGTGTACGAGTCGTGCCTAGACGTGGCCTTGCCCGATGTGGAGAAGGCCATCAGGCGGGTGCTGTGCTCGGCGCTTGCGCCAGGGGCGGTGGCCTATGCCATGGTGCACGGACAGCCTCCCGCTAGGGATCCCGTGGCCGTTCTCGTGCATGCTTTCCTGCCGGGCCAGGCTGAAGGGAGCGCGGCCTTTGCGCCCGGGCGCATGGCCGAGCCTCTCGTCACGCTTCGGGGCGGGCAGCTGCCGGCCGAGGCGAAAGTCGTGCTGGGGAAGAACTTGGTCGAGCTTGCGAAGGCTTGGGGTCCAACCGAGATCGAATGGGTCTTCGTAGAGGGTCGCGTGGTCTTCTTGCAGGCGCGTCCATTCGAACCACCCGCCGAGGTCGCGCCTTGGGTGGGCTTCGACCAGCTCGCCGACCAGACGGTCCCACCGTCCTCGTGGCGCTGGGACGCGGCCCACAATCCCTTGCCGCTCTCGCCAGCTCAGGCCGGGCTGGTCGAGCTGGTGGACCGCAAGTGCTCCGTTGGCATTCGCCAGCGGGTACTGGGCGGATACCTCTTCTACGCGCATGATCGGGATTCGTTGCCGCCGCCCATCGCGGCCGAGGACGCGCAAGCGTTTTTCGCCTCCCTACGTTCGGAGGTCGAGGCGCGGCTGGCCAGCCTGGGGGCGCAACCTGATCTCGAAGCAGCCCTGGCCGTGTTCGTTTTCGCGTATGAGCCGATTTTCGGCGTGCTTCAGCCGGCCTTGCGACAGGCCCACGCCAATCTACGCCTGTTTCTCCAAACCCATGCCCAAGCCGTGCTGGCCTTGCTGCCCGCGCTGCTGGCTGGGGTCACGTCCATGGCCAGCGAGCGGCGGGAACGGGCGGCAAGGATCTTCTCCACTGGGGGCCAAAGCACGAACGCGCGCGCCGACTATCTCGCCGACTATCTTGCCGACTATCTCGCCCTTTTTGGCGACGAGGCGCCCATCTGGGATGTGTGCGTGCCGACCTACGCCGAGGCGCCCGACACATTCCTTCTCCGAGGCCCGCAGCGCCCAGTCGAGGCCGTCTTGCCCGACTGGCAAGGTGCGAGCGCGCAAGTGGATCTGCCTCCGCACCTGCGCGAGCAATGGCACCACCTACTGGGGATGGCGCGCACGGCGGTGGCCCTGGGCGAGGCCGACGATTGGCTCTACGCGCGCACGCAAGCTGCGGTTCGTCGGGCCTTGCTCGGGCTGGGCAAGCGTCTACACGAAGCGGGCTGTCTGACCGAGGCTTCGGACATCTTCTATCTGCCGCTGCATCTCGCGCGTGAAACCGCGATGGGCAAACACGTCACGTCCGATCTTCTTGCCGCTATTGCCTCGGGACGCGCGGCAATCTCGCGGGCGCGCGGCCTGCCCCCGCCGTTGCCCGACGCTGTGGATGGCAAGGCGGTTCGCGGCTCGGGTACCGGTGGCCGGGCCATCGGGCGCGTGCGCTGGCACCGTCCTGGCCAGCCCGCATCCGCTGCGGACACGGTCCTTCTGGCGAAGACTCTGTTGCCCACCGAATTGCCTCTCGTCAGCGCCGTGGCCATCGTGACCGAAACCGGCGGCCCACTCGATCACGTCGCGGCGCAGGCACGCGAGCGCGGCATTCCTGCCGTCGTCGGCGCGCGTGGTGCGTCCAGCGTGTTTGCCGACGGCGACTTGGTGCTGGTCGACGGCGACGCTGGCTTGGTGGTGCGGCTAGTCTGACGGCAGCGTGCTCGAAGGCTGGCTGTTCGCGGGAGTGCCATTCGGCGCGCTGGTGGTGCGGCCCTGGTTCACGCGCTCGCGCAGCTCCTTGCCCACCTTGAAAAAGGCCAGACGCTTGGGCTTGACGTGGACGGTGTCTCCCGTGCGCGGATTGCGACCCTCGTAGGCCTTGTAGTCGCGCACCGTGAAGCTGCCGAAGCCTCGAATCTCGATGCCTTCGCCTTGTTGCAGGGCCTGGGTCATGCAGGAAAAAATCTGATCGACGAGAAGCTCCGCACGCGCCCAGGGGAACTTGAGCTTGTCCGCGACCACCGCGATGAGATCGGCCTTGGTCATAACCAGCTCTGGTAATGTAGCGAATATCAAGGGTTTAGTCGAGTGAGCGTGAAGGCAGGGGTGCCGTTGGATCCCCGCGGTAGCGATAGGACTTGAAAAATGAGTATTCGGTGCAGTTATGACGCGCATAGAAATCCATCACGTCGCGCCAGCCCAGCTCTTTCTTGTCGATGCCTTCTTTGATTTCGCGCCAGGAGAAGGTCTGGGGGCACATCGTGCCCCTCGGTGGGGTGTGGCCCGCCGAGGTGCGCGGATCGTAGAGCGTGCTGTTGGGCGGAACGCGCGACACGTAGTAGGCGGAAAGGGGCGGTAGCTCGATGACCTCGATACGCGTGACGTCGATTTGAGCCTCTTTGCGATACAGACACTCGGTGCGTAGGGTGGTTTGGTTGGGCTCCAGAGCGATAGCGTTGTGGGCCAACTCGGCCTTCAGCATGCACTTTTGCTTGTCCTGAACCGAGGTCTGGATTCGGTACGCCAGGAACAGTGGCGTGAGGTTCTCGATGCGCAGCACCAGATGGTCCGTGGATAGCGAGTGGGACTCGATAATCGTGGTTTCCTTGTCCACCTCCAGCGAGATGCGCAGGTGCCGGGTTTCGATGGGGGCCTTGATGCGCAGGTGCTGCTTGCCCTGCAATTCATCGAAGTAGGGGTTGCTTTGCTGCAAGTCCTCGTAGGGTGGGGCCGCGATGCCATAGGACTTGGCATCCGCCTCGATGAGCCCCTTGTAGTAGATGACCGAGAAGCGCATGTCGGAATTGATCATCGCCGAGGGCGGCGGCGGGGGCTCGGGGCGCTTGGGCGTGGGCGGCAGCGCGCTGGCGGCGTGGAGGATGAGCACGCCCATGGCGATGGCCAAGATGCCAGAGAAGAAAACGGCCAATGCCAGAGGCTTGCCTTCCACGTTGTCCTATCCAAGCACGTCGATTCCGCCGAAGTATGGTCGCAGAGCCGTGGGCACGTCTAGCTTTCCGTCGGCCCGTTGGTAGGTTTCGAGAACACCGATCAGGGTTCTTGGCAAGGCCAAAGCGGATCCGTTCAAGGTGTGCACGAAGCGGTTCTTCTCCTTGCCGTCCTTGAAACGGATTTTCGCCCGACGGGCCTGGAAGTCGCCGAAGTTCGAGCACGAGCTGACTTCCAGCCATTCCCCGCAGCCGGGCGCCCACAGTTCCAGGTCGAACTTGACCATGGCCGAGAACGACAGGTCGCCGGTGCACATCTCGATCACGCGGTAGGGAAGCTCAAGCGCCTTCAGCACATCCTCGGCGTCGGACAGCAGGCCTTTGAGCTCGTCCATCGAGTTTTCGGGCCGGACGAACTTGACCAGCTCGACCTTGTCGAACTGGTGACCGCGCTTGATGCCGCGGGTGTCGCGGCCAGCGGCCATCTGCTCGCGGCGGAAGCATGCGGTGAAGGCCACGTGCTTGATGGGCAGCTGCGCGCCGTCGAGAACCTCGTCGCGGTAGAGGTTGGTGACCGGGACCTCGGCGGTGGGGATGAACCAGAAGTCTTCCGTGGCGTCGCGGTACAGGTTGTCGCCGAATTTTGGCAGGTTGCCCGTGCCCACCAGGCACTCGCGGCGAACCATGTAGGGCGGCAGGATCTCGGTGTAGCCGTGCTTGCTGGTGTGCAGGTCGAGCATGAAAGAGATGAGCGCGCGCTGCAGACGGGCGCCCCAGTCCTTGAGCACGTAGAAGCGGCTACCCGAGATCTTGACCCCGCGGTCGAAGTCGATGATGCCCCAGCGCGGACCCAGATCCCAGTGGGCCTGAGGCGTGAAGGCGAAGGAGCGCTTGATTCCCTCTTCGCGGACGGTGCGATTTTCGCTTTCGTCCTTGCCCACCGGCACCGACGGGTGGGGCAGGTTGGGCATCTCCAGCAGCTTCTCGTCGAGGGTAGCCTCTTGCGCGGCCAGATCCTTGAGCAGCTGCTCGTTCTTCTCCTTGAGCGCGGCGCCCTTGGACTTGATCTCCTCGCGCGCTAGAGGGGTCGGCGCCTTGGCGATCTCTTTCGACAGGCGATTCTGATCGGCCTGGATGGCCTGGGAATCGTTCTTGAGCTTGCGCACGTCCTCGTCGAGGGCGATCACGGCGTCGAGGTTTACGTCGGAGGCGAGCTTGCGCAGGCCCTCGCGGACTTCTTCGGGTTTCTCACGGACAAGTCGGATGTCGAGCATGGAGATGCCCGAGTGTACGACGACTTCGCACCGGGCTGCCAGTCCCTGCGGCGGCGGATCAATAAATCGGGATGAGGAAGTGGCAGCCCGATGGGCACTTGTCGGGCGCCGTGCCGTTCAAGCCGCCATCATCGCAGTCCTCGCCCGGCTGGACGACGCCGTCGCCACAGAAGCCGGCATCCAGCGTGCAATTCGCGCTGCACGTGCCGTAGGCGCCACTACCGTTGTTCGGCCCGTCGTCGCACTCCTCGCCGATGGCGAGGACACCGTCCCCACAGATGGGCTTGCAGACGCTGGGCGCGGCGTTGAAACCGCTGAGGGTGAGTTTGTACGTCGAGCTGGTGGTCTGCCGCTCGGCCTGGAAGACCGCCACCTCGTAGACGTTGCCAGCGGTCATGCCGCCCAGCTTGGAGGCCGCGGCGGCGTCGATGGTGATCGAGCCTTCGACCGGTTCGTGGATACCGCCTAGGTCGACGGCCAGCTTCTTGTTGATGAAGACCCATACGTCGTCGTCGCCGACGAAATCGAGCTGGTAGGTCTTGCCCGCTTCGTACTTGAACCAGTAGCGCACCTCGCTGGTGAAACTGAAATTGTGTAAAATGTCCTTTCCACTCGCATCCATGTCGTGGGGCCAGGTCGTTGCCGGATCGTAGAGCGGAGGCACCTGCGCGAAGTGCAGCTCGGAGGCGGGCGTGAAGGTATCACCGTCGATCGGGAAGAAAAGCGGATTGCCGTCCAGCTTGGAGACGATGTAGCGAGCGCTGTAGGATCCGTTGGTCGACGTGCAGCTGCCTGGCAGCATCTCCTCGCCCTTGGCCGCGAGATCGTCGCAGTTGGTCGCGGTCGCGTATTTTGACGTGCACGGAATCGGGTTCCCATTCGCGTCTGTCTTTTCAGAGCCGACGTTGCCGCAGTAGTAGGCCGGTTCGGTGTTGTACCACTGGGTGCCGTCGTCCTTGTAGCGGTTCACGTAGGCGCCTTTGCCGTTGTTCCACAGCGGTAACTTCGACGGCGTGGCATGGTTGAGGCCCGAGGTGTTGCGATACCACTCGGCGAAGCTGCTCGTGCTTTCGACGTGGACGCCGTTGCCGGTTTTTCCGGTGTAGGCCGGTTTGCCGTCTTTGTCGAGGTCGGCGTTGACCATGCCGGGGGAAGCCCCGGTTTGACCCGTGACGCCGGGTTCGAAGTCCGTGGGATTGTGGAACTTGAAATCCCGGTAGACGACCGGAACCATCATTTTGTCGCCTAGGGTCGGTTGGCTGCACTGGAAACCCGGCTCGATCTTGCAGTTCGAGGAGCAGCCATCGCCGTCGATGTTGTTGCCGTCGTCGCACTCCTCGTTGAGGACGATGCCATCCCCGCATCTCGACGTACAGGCCCCCGCGTTCTTGCAGGCCGGTTCGTTCTGGCAATCCGACGAGCACCCGTCGAAGGGCATGCTGTTGCCATCGTCGCAGCCCTCTGCGCCTTCGATTTTGCTGTCTCCGCAGGTGGTGTGGGTGCACGGGCTTCCGGGGGTATCGCACTTGTAGCCGACCTCGATCTTGCAGATCGACGAACAGCCATCGCCGCTTTCCTTGTTGCCGTCGTCGCACTGCTCGGGGAACACGACCAGGCCGTCTCCGCAGTGGGCCACTGGACGACAGGGCTTGCCCGGGATGACGCATGAGAAACCGGGCTCGACATTCAGGCAGTTGTTGGCGCACCCGTCGCCGGATAGGGTGTTGCCGTCGTCGCAGGCCTCGTCCTTGGTCAGCTCGCCGTTGCCGCAGTTCGGTCCGGGAGGCGCATCGGAGCCGACGCGGTTCGTGGCTCGGCTATCAAACTTGAGGAAGGTGGTATTGGCGTCGAGATTGAGGAAGTTCGCGTCGCCGTTGTTGCCACCCGAGCCCCCGGGCCCCGAGTTGACGATTGTCCCAGACGCGCAAGCGCCAGCGAGCAACGAAAGTGCAGTGAAACATACAGAATTCAAGAGCCGCATGGAGAGCCTCCGAATAGCATAAACCTACCCGATCGACGCAGCGATTCGACGCAGATTCCAGTCGCCAACGTGCGCCGGGCCACGGCGACGCCGCGCATTCTTGCCGTCATCGATCTCGCAGAAGATTCAACACCGCAATGTTGGCATTCGAGCAACTACTTCGAAAGGCCGGTCTTGCTGGTGATCAGCGACGGACAGCTGACCTGCTTGTAGACCAGGCTGGGATTGTCCGCCGAGCTGAACCAGCCCGTGAACCAGTCGCATCCTGCCTTCAGGACCGAGGAAACGTTGCCGAAGACCGACGAGCACTTGCCCTTCATGCAGGTTGCGTCGTCGTTGCACTCCGAGAGGAGGCCGCCGTAGGTGGACCCGAGATCCGTGGACGAACCCCACTGGGTCGCGCAGCCATTCATGGCGCCAACGCCGCCGCCGGGGATGAGAACGTCGAACTGGTTGGCTTGTATGCCACCGATGTTGATCACCTGGACGATCATCTGCTGACCTTTGAGCTTCGCGTCGCCGCCGTTCTTGTCCGAAGAACCGCCATTGGCACTGCCAGTGAACTGCAGCATGAAACAAGTGCCGCAAGCGACGCCGTTGTAGGCGGCGAAACCGTAGGCCATGTTGGTACCGGCATCGTACCAAGGCGAGAAGTCGTAACACTCGAAGGCCGACCCTCCGCCCTCGCAGCCGTTCTTGCCGTCTGCGCCGACGCGTGTAGTTCCATCCTTGGCGCAGCTCGGAACTGCAGGATTGGAGTTGGCCGTCCACCCGCACGAGGGCTTGCAGCAGTCCCAGTATCGACTTGCCCAGCCGTTGGTGCCCGAGATCTGTGCGTTGGTGCTGCCTGGGGTGGGGGTGCCGCCCCCGCCGGACGCGCCGCCCGAGCTGGTCGTGCCGCCCGCGCCTCCCGAACCGCCATGTGCCGACGAGCCTCCGGAACCGGAAGAACCGCCAGCGGCGCCGCCCCCGCAGCGTCCACAGGTCTGGTTGCAAAAGTTGCCGCTCACGATATAGTCAACATTGCACTGGTTCCAGGACTTCCAATCCGAGCATGGATTGTTCGGGGGAACAATGTCGGTGCAGGCTCCGGTCGAACCGCCAGCGGATGTGGCCGCCCCGCCCGAACCGCCAGGCGCGGAGCTGCCGCCCGAGGCATTCGTGCCGCCAGATCCCGAGGTTCCACCCGAGGCGCTCGCACCGCCCGCGTCACCTGAACCGCCCCGTGCAGTGGCTCCACCCGAAACGGTTGCGCCGCCCGCGGAGGTGCTTCCACCCGCGGAGGTGCCGCCTGCCGCAGTGCCACCTGCGGAAGTGGTGCCGCCTGTCTTCGTCGTGCCGCCCGCCGCCGAGGTGCCGCCCGTGGCTCCGCCTGACCCTTGCTTGCTCCCAGTGTCACGGGGGGCGGGGACGCACGCCAAGAAACCAGCTACGACAAACGTCGTGATTGTCGGTACAGCACCAAACCGCATTTGAACTCCTGATTCGAACAAGGGTGAAGGGGACCGGGGGTTAGGTCCAGGGTTAAGAACACCCTTCTTCCTCGCTCTGGGCAATAGGTAGTTTTGCACGCCCTGATCTACATTTTTTGATGGTTTCAAAGACTTGTACCCACCCGGCAAGTCTTTTACACAAGACACTATTCTTTTATGGTTGACGGGTTACCTTTGCGTGCTAGAAAAGTCGCCGACATCAACGCAGAGAGGATAGACCATGAGCGCGAAACCCCTTCGATTCGAGACCCTGGCCCTGCACGCGGGACAAACCCCTGACGCAACCATGTCGCGTGGGGTGCCCGTCTACCGGACGACCTCCTATGTCTTCAAGAACACGGAGCACGCCGCCAACCTCTTCGCGCTCAAGGAGCTAGGCAACATCTACACGCGCTTGATGAATCCCACCACCGACATCCTCGAGCAGCGCGTGTCGCAGCTCGAAGGCGGCGCGGCCTCGGTGGCGCTGGCATCCGGCACCTCGGCCGTCTTCTACGCCATCATCACGCTGGCCCAGGCGGGCGACGAGATCGTCGCCGCCAACAATCTCTACGGCGGTACCATTACCCAGTTCGACTCCATTCTTCCCCAGCTGGGTATCAAGGTGCACTTCGTGGATCCCAAGGATCCGAAGAACTTCGCCAAGGCCATCAACGACAAGACCCGCGCCATCTTCATCGAGACCATCGGCAACCCGGTGCTCGATTTTACCGACGTGGGCGCGGTGGCCGAGGTCGCGCACAAGAACGGTCTGCCGCTCATCGTCGACGCCACCTTCACCACGCCGTACCTGCTGCGCACCATCGAGCACGGCGCGGACATCGTGGTGAACTCGCTGACCAAGTGGCTGGGCGGTCACGGTGCGGCCATCGGTGGCATCATCACCGACTCGGGCAAGTTCCAGTGGAAGAACAACCCGCGCTTTCCGCTCTTCAACCAGCCCGACAGCAACTACCACGGCCTGCGTTGGGCGCACGATCTACCAGACGCGCTCGCGCCCATCGCCTTCGCGTTGCGTGTGCGCACGGTTCCCTTGCGCAACCTCGGCGCGGCGATCTCGCCTGACAACTCATTCCTCTTTCTGCAGGGGATCGAGACGTTGCCCGTCCGCATGGTTCGCCATAGCGAGAACGCACTCAAGATTGCCGAACATCTCAAGAAGCACGCCAAGGTAGCGTGGGTGCGCTACCCCGGCCTCAAGGACGATCCGACCTACGACCGCGCTGGCAAGTACTTGAAGAACGGCTTCGGCGGCATGGTGGTGTTCGGGGTCAAGGGCGGCTATGCCTCGGCGGTCAAGATCATCGACAACATCAAGCTCTTCTCCCACCTGGCCAACGTGGGCGACGCCAAGAGCCTCATCCTTCACCCGGCCAGCACCTCGCACTCGCAGCTGACCGAACAGCAGCAGCGCGACGGCGGCTTGACCCCGGATCTGGTTCGCCTGTCTGTCGGCCTCGAGCACCCCGACGATCTGATCGAAGCGCTCGACGAAGCACTGACCTTGGCGTAGCTATTCTGTGCGGTCTTTCGGCCGCGAAAAATTCGGCGAGGATCGTGACCGCGCTCTCCTCGCCGTTTTTGTGAGTTTGGTGCCCGGGTCGCGAGTATTGGTCGCCCGCCTCAAGCTCGCTGGAATGAATGCCGAAGAGTAGTAGGTGGATTGGGGACATCTCCGCCCTTTGTTCTCCTGGTTGCAGGAATAGCGTCATGAACCGGCCATTGCGTTTGGCGAAGGTCGCTGGGGTGTGTCTCGCCCTGGTTCCGTGGGTTCAAGGTTGCGACAGCCTTTTGGGAGAATCACGGCCTTCGGCTGACGGTGGCGGTTGTGGCGTCATCTACGTCTATGTCGATGGCGGACTTGCGGCCACGCCCGTGGAAGGCACGAGCGAGGTCGGAGCCGAGGGCGGGCAGCCGCCTGCGGTGGACGCAGGCGAAGGCTCGGTACCTGCGGTGGACGCGCTCGCCAGGCTAGACCAAGGCACTTTGGCCAATCCGTGGGACGCCGATTCCTTGGGTGTAGATGGGACGCTGGCGCCAGGCCACGACTCCTCCATGGATGTGCCGCAAGATGCGAGGCCGATCGATGCCAACCCCAGGTCCGATGCGCCCGCGCCAGACGGCCTGCGCGACTTGCCCCTCCCGGATACGCGTGATGCACGACCCGACGCTGTGATACTTCACCTTGACACCAGCATGGACACTACCGGGCTCGATTCTTCCGACGCTGGCGCGGAAGCGCCAGTTCTCGTGATTCTCGACGGCGCAGCGGATGGTTCGGATGCTCGCACTGACGTCGCCGACGTTCGCGATGCTGGTCCAGAGCAGGGCGGGGATGTGGCGGGCGACACGCCCGCCATCGACACCAGGGATTCCGGCCCGAATCTGGCTCAGGGCGATGTGGTTCCGGATGCGCCCGACGCTCCGCCACTCTCCGTCGACGCCTACGTTCCCGGGTTGGTCAAGCAGGTCAGCGCCGGGCAATACCACACATGCGCCCTGCGCAACGACGGCACGGCTTTCTGCTGGGGCAGCAATGCTTCTGGTCAAAGCGCGCCTCCGTCCGCCACCCTTTTCTCTCAGATTGATTCAGGCGATTCGTTCAATTGCGGTGTCACGTTGGATCACACGGTCGTCTGTTGGGGAAACAACAACCAGGGCCAGGGCACGGTGCCAGCAGGTCAATTCGCACAGGTTGCCACAGGTTCTCTACATACGTGTGGCATCAAGACCGACGGCACAGTCGCTTGCTGGGGGTACAACAGCAATGGTCAGTGCAATGCACCGGGCGGAACATTCATTCAAGTTTCCGCGGGATCCCAGCACACCTGCGGCATTCAAACCGGCGGCACCATCGCCTGCTGGGGTAGCAACGCTCACGGCGAGACCGCGGCCCCATCTGGGGTCTTCTCACAGGTGAGAGCGCGTCTATTTCACACCTGCGCAATTCAAGGCGGAGGCGTCGTGTCCTGCTGGGGCAGCAACAGTTACGGCGAGAGCACAACCCCTGTTGGAAGCTTTACCCAGGTTGCCGCCGGGAATTGGCACGTCTGCGGAATCCTCAACGATGGCGCCTTTGCTTGCTGGGGCAGCAACAGCGTTGGCCAAAGCACCCCACCTTCAGGGAGCTTTCTACGGCTAGGCGCAGGGTCGAGCCATACCTGCGGCGTCCGAGACGATGGCACCGTCGTCTGCTGGGGCAGCAACAGTGCCGGTCAAAGTACACCGCCGTGATGTAGACGTTGCGCACATCCTGCGTCCACCGCGTTCATGGGTGGTCGTCAACGTCGCCTTCCACCTGCTACCAAGACTGCCGATTCCAGCTACGGCCGCGAATAGGTCAAGGTGTAGGCACCGGCCGATGAGTGTACGTCTCCATCCACGGTGAGAACGTGCATGCCCGCGCCCGAAGGGATGGCTGCGGTCATCAATTCTTGCAGTCCACAAGAATCACCGTTGGCGCAACTAACAGTGTCGTTGCTCGGGATCTGCAGGGAAAGCACGGTGTCGAAGGCCGTGCCTGCGCAGGTCGACGCGCTCAGCGTCCCACCGGCGTAGTCGGGGCAGGAAACCCACCAGTAGCAATCCTCGGGCCCACCGGCTTCGCAGAGAGCCATGGATCCGCTGCCGCTGGTCTTCCCGGTCAGCGTGCCCGAGCCTTCGGGTAGTGACAGGTTCCTGCTGTCGGCCACCTGGGCGTGCTGAATGTGGATGGTCACGCTGCCGGAGTCGCCATTGACTCCACTCAGCACCAGGTAGTGACGGCCGTTGGGCAGAATTGCGAAAACCTGGGACTGAGCTGTGCCGCACGCGTCGTCGTTGCAGCCGACCATGCCTGGGTAAGCCGTGGGGGCTGTCAGAGGGCAGGTCGGGCTGATGGCCAAGATAGTGTTCCAGGTGGCGCCGAAGGTATCGGCATAGACCATTTCGGTTTGGGCCAAGTAGAACGACAGAACGATATCGTTGCCTCCGATTGCGCAAGGCAGGTCGAAGTCGTGGCTTTCGCCATAGGTGGTGACGGTCACGTCCACATGGGGCTTGTCGAGAGGGATCTCGAACGGATTCTCACAGCTATTCAGGGCAGGCGAATCCAAGGCTCCACCACCGTCCTGCGCGACAGCGGCGGTGTCGATCGCCATCGCGACGTCCGCTGCGTCCACGATTAGAGAAGCGTCGCGGGCGTCGCTGGCCTTTGCTACGTCGATGGCATCGCTCGGGTTGCTCCCATCGGAACCGTCTCGGCCGTCTCCCGAACTACCTCCGTCGATCGTAGGCTTACCATCCTTGGTGTCGGCGGTAGTTGCGCCATCCTTGCTATCGGTCGACTTGGGCGCTTCCGTCGAGGTGGTCGCGTCGCGTACGTCTTCCCTGATCGCCCCATCCGGGGCCGTCAATTTCGTGTCGATCGTCAATCCGCTGTCATGTGAACCGGCGTCGATCGGGCTAGCTTGCTTGCTGCTGGAGCAAGCGAACAGGAGGAGGAACAGCGCGGATGTGGGTGCCAGGTTTCTCGTGGAGCACATGGTGAAGAACCAATCGACTTCCTTTTCGGAATCTTGAACCGGAACTACTTAACGAAACCAGCTGCCGAGTCGATGACGATCCTGAAGCGGGTTTTCTTTTCGGCACAACGCGACAGGTGACGAGACGGGGGTCCCTGTCGTGCCAGGAGGCGGATGGCGCATGTCCTGGAAGTTTCCGTCGAGACATCAGGAGGTCAGGTTATGTTCCACACGAGACGAGGACTAAGTCATCTTGGGTTGGCAATGGCGTTCACTGGCGCGGTTGCCTGCGGGCAGTCGAACCAGGCGAAGCCCATCGATTTCAATGCGAACGGATTCGAAGGGTTCGAGAGCACGCAATTCGGCCTCCTGGCTGCACCTTGCTCGTTCGATAATACCACCGGCAACATGACAGTGACCCTGGGCGCGAACGAGACGGGCTACCTCTTCAAGCGCGCCAGCGATGGCATGGTCGTCGCCAACGCGCAGGTTGGTGGCAACGAGTGCGCCATTGCGGCCTCCAAGCTGACGGGGGCCTATGTCGCTAAGACCACGGGCTTGAAGATTTTCGTCAGGGGCCTGGGTACCGGCGGCTCCCCCATCAACGGTCAGAAATTGATCATCGACTATATGAACGGCATCTTCGGGGTGGCCACCACGGCCAGTACCTTCCCGGCCACCGACAATACGGCGATTCAAGTCGACCTGGGCAGCGGGACCGGACATCAAGTCAAGTTCCGCGGTACCCCGAACGCCGACAATTTCTTGTTGGGCACCACCCTCGGCGTTTCGTACGTGGGCGTTGCGACCGGGACCACGACCGCGGCAGCGGTCGTCGCGCGCACCATGCAGGACGTGAGCATTCAAAATGTCACGGATATCGTCGTCAGTGCTGGTCCGGGCAATGACGTCATCAGCGGCCTTGGTCTCGCAACCACGGCGACCACTGCACCCAACGCGCTTGCGGGCACCATCAGCCTCACCGTCTACGGTGGCGACGATAACGACATCATCACCAGCGGCGCGGCGTCGACAGGCGGTGCCGCGAACACGCTCAACGGTAACGACGGCAATGACAGATTCGTTCAGCAAGCCGCCTGCGCCAAGGACCTAATCAGCGGCGACAACGGTATTGACGTCGTCGACTACAGCGCCAAGACCAGCGGGGTGACCGTCACCCTGGCCAGCGTCGTCGTCCCCGCGGCTGCCGCCACGGGTAGCATTACTTGCGTGGCCGCTAGCTCGATCGTCAACAACCAAATCTTCACTCTGAACGACGGAGCAGGGGACAGCAAGGTCTTCGAGTTCCAAGCCCAGGCTGACATTGCCGCTACGGGTTCGATTCAGATTCTGGACCACACTCTTATTGCCACTGGGGACACGTTCGCACTGAACGACGGCACTACAACCACAACGTTCCTCTTCGATTTGACGGGGAGCGATCCTAATCTTAGTGGCTACCCCACAGTTCCTATTAGTGGCCTTGCAACCAATCCGGCTGTCGTCGGTGCCATGATCACAGCGATCAACACCGCAGCTATCAACTTTACACCCTCCGGAACCGGGACTGACACGCTACAGTTGGTTAGTACGACGCCGGGTATTGGTGGCAATCAAAATATCGTCGCTGGCGGCACCTTGGTTACCAGCGGCGCGGCGGCTATCGTTGGCATGACCGGCGGTACGACCTACGCGGCCACGGGTACCGACATTCAGCTCAACGTCATCGGGTTGGCAGATACCGCCGTTGCGACCTATGTCCAGAGTCATATCGCCTCCAATATTGGCTCCGTGACCATCACGGCAGGTGCGGCCGTCGGCACGCTCATTCCCCTCACCTTCAACTCCGTCGGTGTGGCTGGCAACTCGGCCACCGTCACCAAGACTCTCGGAGCTGCCTTCAGTGTGAGTGGCATGTCAGGCGGCGCCGATCAAGGGGCCATCCCGGAAAACGACGGCGACCCGACTTGCGCCGGCGGCGGCGAGAAAGACAGCATCAATTCCACGGTCGAACATGTGGTCGGCAGCAACTACGCCGACACCCTCGATGCTTCGTTGGCGACCGGCATCTCGCACATCCTGGTCGGCCTCGATGGCGACGACATCCTGACCGGTGCCAATGCCTCCGACTATCTCTTCGGTGGCGCGGGCAACGACACCCTGAACGGTGGTGGTGGCGCCGCCAAGGACTACCTCTACGGCGGCGACGGCAACGACATCTTGATCAGCAGCAAGACGGCCGATCACGTGATCGATGGCGGCAACATCAACTGCCCCATTGCGGCCACTGTGTTTGCGAACTATACGTCACCAACCTACTCCCTTGCCACGACCTGCAAGGCCGCGACTGCCACGTCCAACGGTACCGACACCCTCGACTTCTCAAACCGCTTGGCAAATGAACCCGTGGACTGCCGCTTGAGCGTGGTGCCCGGAGCCCTCGTGGTCTGTGGTATCGCTGGTCAGCACATCCAGTGGGCCAACATTCGCAACCTGCGCGGCGGCGCTGGCGGCGACACCCTGTACGGCGACAACAACGACAACGCCATCTGGGGCGGCCTCGGGGATGACCACATCTACGGTATGGGCGGCAACGACACGCTCTACGGTGAAAATGGCGACGACACCATCTACGGTGGCAATGCCGGCAATACCTCGATCGCGGTGGTTCCCGCTACCAGCCCGATAACCTACTACTCGGACAACGACTACATTTCGGGTGGTGCGGGCACGAACTTGCTCTATGGCGGAGTGGGCAGCGACTTGATCGATTCCGCCAGCGCGGCTGACACTGTTGACTGCGGTGGTCAGCAAGCGGATCTCGCGGTTCTCGCCTCGGGTGGCACCTCGAGCCACTGCAACGGCGCCCCGTAGCCGTCTAGCCGGAAAACTAGGAACGCCAGCCGTGGAAACGCGGCTGGCGTTTTTCTATGGTGCACGTGGAACTGAACCGCGCCTCAAGGTTCAACCTCGGCCGGTCGATGGCCATCAAGGCATGGTCCGCAAGAGGGGTTGTCTCATTCTGCTCGTGGTTGTCGCCGTGGTGTCTGGTAGCGCGAGTGGGTTGCGGGCTTCGTTTCTGCGCGCCATGAGCCTTGGCGAACTGACGAATGCCGCGGACAAAATCGTGGTGGGCACCGTGTCCTCGGTGAACGCGGCGTGGGATGTGCAGCATCGCAAGATCATCTCCACCATCGAAATCGAAATCGAAGAAACTTGGAAAGGTCCGCCGAGTGCTAGCCGGCGCATCACGATTGTCCAGCCCGGCGGCAGCGTCGGCGACATCGAGATGACCGTGCTGGGCCTGCCGACCTTTTCGGCTGGCGAGAAGTCCGTGCTGTTTCTGCAAGGCCGGCTCCGTTTTCAGGTCGTGGGCATGGGGCAGGGAAAGCGCGCCCTGGTGTGGGACGGTTCCGGCAAGCAGTGGCTGGCGGAACCGCCTGACACCGAGGGGGTGGTCGAACCCGCGCCCGGTGCGAAATTGCGCCAAGCGAAACGTGACAGATCAATCCCGCTTTCTGACCTGCGCGAGCAAGTACTGCGCGCGATCGGAAATTCGCCATGACCGCGGCCCGCACACGGCAAGGCGTCTTCTTGGCCACCCTTCTCGCGATATTTCCACTACTTGTTGAGCCAGCCCATGCCTACGTTCGTGCGGTGACCTCACTTGGCGTCCCGGTCTGGTGGCGAAGTCCGTCCATCACCATGGACGTCTATCTGGGTGCGCCGCCTCCGATCCTGACGGCGGATCAATATTGGAATGCCAGCCAACTGGCCGCACAGACCTGGAGCCACGACGAGGTGGCTTGCACGGGGTTGTCGATTTCCATGCGCAGAAACGCGGAGGCCACGACCGCGGTCGGCTTCGACCAGAAGAATGTCATCGTATTTGGGCGGGATGCGTGGTGCCAGTCGTCGGCCGCCACAGATCCTATCGCGCCTTGCTATCCGGCCAACGCCCTAGCGGTCACCACGCTGGTCAAGAACAAGACGACCGGTGAAATCGTCGACGCAGACATGGAGATCAACGCCGCATACTTTTCGTGGACCGACTTGGTCGCGAATCCAACGCAGGCCGGTGGTAACACCGCCGATTTCCAGAATACCCTGACCCACGAGCTTGGCCACGTCATCGGACTGGCGCATACCTGCTACAGTCTGAACGACGGACCGTCGCCGCTCCTGGACAACACCGGTAATCCCGAGATCGATTGCTCAGCTTCGAATGTGCCCGCCTCGGTGACCGATGCAACTATGTACCCTGTGGTTGCGACCTCCGATACCGACCGACGCACGCTTTCGCCCGACGACATGCGGGCGGTTTGCGACATCTATCCCGGCCAGACTGCCTTTTTCGCCGGTTCGGGTTGTTCGGTGGCGGGCCCCTCGTCCGCCAAGCGCGGCTGGGCGATTGGCCTCGCGTGCTTCCTTGCGCTGGCCTTCGCGGTGACGCTGTATCGCCGAGCGCGCTCGCCGGAATAGCCTTACGATCGGCGTGGGCAGAGCGGATTCGTTCCTACCCCTAGGGGGCGTTTGAATGCATTTCAGTTGGCGAGCGAATCCGCCGATGAAACAGAATCATGTACCTTGCGCCCGCCGAGGGTTCAAAGCCGAATGCGATTGAGCGCCACGGCGAGCGTGGAGCGATCCTGGTCGCGGTCATGCTCATCATGATTGTGCTGCTTGGCCTGGGCATGACGGGGCTGTTCCTGACCAAGTCCAACATTCAAATGTTGACCAACACCAACCTGCGCAACCAGGCGCTGTACGTGGCCGAGGCCGGGCTCGAACGCGCGCGCGACATCCTAAATGGTCCGGTGTCGCCGGATCTGACCGCCTTGCTCGGCGGGGCTGGCCACCCGGCCAATCCGGGCGACGAGATCCCCAACACCCTGGATTCCGTCTATGGCTTGCCTGTCGGGCGGGGCGCCATCTTGACCGACACCGCCGGGGTTCCGCTATCTCGCGTCAACTATCCCACGAGCGTTTTTCACGGTGAAGCCGTTCCCGGCAATCCTCGCGTCATGCCCAACTCGCTGATGGGCATCTACACCGTCTACATCCGCAACGACACTGCGGAATGTCGTATGGGCAAGTTCACCGTCGACGGCGTGGCGGCGGGGGGCAATCAAGTCGTGGTCGTTCGCTCCGAGGGCACGGCCAGCGACGGCCGCACCACCGTGGTCTTGGAAATGACCATGGGGGTTGCGGCCGGCAATGTCACGTCCCAGGGCGCGGGTGGCATCGCCGCGGTTCTGTGCAACTCGGGCAAGAACTCCTGCGACGACAACAACTCCGTGCAGAACAACGTCGTCGTCAACAATTGAAATGGTAGAAAGTGCAGGGTGGAAGGAGGCCTTGTCACCTGACACGACAACCATGACCAGAATCGACGCCAGTTTCAAAGTTTGCGCCTTGCTCGGATTTCCGGCCCACCACTCGATGGGACCGGCCATTCACAACACGGCCTTCGAGGCCATGGGGCTGCCCTTCGTCTACGTCGCCCAGGACGTCGCGCCTGCCGACCTCGCCACCGCCATCGCGGGTACGCGCGCCCTCGGCTATCGCGGTCTTTCCATCACCATGCCGCACAAGGTGGCAGCCCTCGATCTCGTCGACGAGGTCGACGCCACCGCCCTGGCCATTGGTTGCATCAACACCGTGGTTAGCGAGCAAGGGCGCCTGAAAGGCTACAACTCCGACGGGCAGGGCGCCCTTGACGCCCTCGCGCGCGCGGGCATCGCCATCGCCAATCGGCGGGTGCTCGTCCTTGGCTCGGGCGGCGCGGCTCGCGCGGTGGCCATGACCGTCGCTTTGCATGGGCGACCGGCGAGCTTGGAGATTCTGGGCGTGGTCGAGGCCGAGCTGGCGCGCCTGGGTCGCGACATCGCCGAGAAATCCGCCACCCAGGCGAGCGCACGAAAGCTCGACGATGCGGCTCTTGCCGCCGCCATGGAAAGGGCCGAGGTGGTCTTGCACTGCACGCCGGTTGGCATGACCCCGGACACAGAGCGAACACTGGTTCCGACCAGCCTTCTCCGGCCGGAGTTGGCGGTCTTCGACGCGGTTTACAACCCACGCCGCACGCTCCTGCTTAAGCAAGCGGCTGCCCTTGGTTGTCGAGTGGTCGAGGGTATGGAGATGTTTCTTGGTCAGGCCATGGTGCAATTCGAGCTGTGGACGGGCAAGCCGGCGCCAGCGGACGCCATGCGACAGGTGATCGAGGCGCGGCTGTGAACCTGGTTCTGATTGGTTACCGTGGCACCGGGAAGAGCGCCATTGCGCGCAGGCTCGCGACCTTGCTTGGCAGGCAAGTCGTAAGCTTGGATCATGAAATCATCGGTCTTGCCGGCATGCCCATATCCGACATCGTCGCCGCCCATGGCTGGAACCACTTTCGCGATCTGGAAGAGAAGGTCTGCCGCAAGTTCGGCGCCCAGGACGGCATCATCATCGACTGCGGAGGTGGCGTGGTCGAACGCGAGGCCAATGCCAAGGCATTGCGCGCGGGCGGCAAGGTGTTCTGGTTGCGGGCGACGCCAACCACCATCGTGGGCCGCATCGGGAGCGACAACGCGCGGCCTTCCTTGACTGGAAGCAAGAGTTTTACCGAGGAAGTGGAGGAAGTGCTGGGGCGGCGCACGCCCCTGTACGAGCGCCTAGCCCACGCGGTGATCGATACCGATGGCCGCTCGCTGGACGATCTGGCCGCGACCATCGCGCGTCGGTTTCAAGCCGCGACCGCCCCTAGCCCTTGAGCGATCCGCGAAGTCGAGCGTGAGGCGTCTGGTCCCCACGCCCTGGGGCGGCGCGCCTCCAAACCGCCGCAAACCGCGGAGCCTGTCACGGTGCTCCCCTGAAAAAGCCACTGATCTCGCGAGGTGCCGCCCAAGCGTTGCCTTCACCTGCGAGGCCCGCCAGTTGCATGGAACAAAGCTGGAATGCGGGAAGAAGCCAGGTTCCTTCGATGAAGGAGCGCGAACGCTACCTGGAAAAGATGGGCCCTCCGCAACCTGGTGCGTTCGCTTGGTCTAAAATATGTGTTACATAGGTATAGGTCGCCGCCTTCGCGGATACGATTCTGCAACAAGGAGCTGCATGTTGGACTCACGCGACAATTCAGTCCTCAAGTCTCTCAAAGAGCTGCGCAAGCAGGAAGAAGATCGGGTCAAGAAAGAGCGGGCCGAGGCCGAGGCTCGCGCCGATGCCGAGCGGCGTGCAAAAGAGGACGCCGAGCGCAGGATCAGGGAAGAGGCGGAACGGGCCAAGCGCGCAGAGGAAGATCGCATTCGACGCGCGGCCGAGGAAAAGGAATCGCGCGAGCGCGAGGAGCGGATTCGCCTTGAGGAATCCGAACGGCGCGCGCGCATCGAGGCCGAGACGCATTTGCAGCAGGAGCGCATGCGCCTCGAAGCGCAGGTCAAGACCGCAGTTCAGGCGAAGAATACCCCGGTGGGTGCGATCGTCGCCATCGTGGCGGTCGTCCTGGTGATCGCGGGCGGCTTTATCTACAAGATCAAGGCCGACCATGAGAAGCAGCTTGCCGCGCAGCAGGCGGAGCGGGATCAGGAACGCGAGCGGGAGAAGTTGCGGCAGGCCGAACAGGAGAGGAAGATGGAGCTTCTCGAAGCCAGCTTCAAGAAGCAACTCGCCGAGGCCAAGAGCGACGCCGAGCGCCTCGCCATTCAGAAGCAGCTTGATGATGCTCGTGCCAGATCCCACGCCGCGAGTGTCGGCAGCAAGCCCGCGGCCAGGACAGACAAGAAGGATCCTGGATCCGCGTCCGGGTCAGTACCCGTCATCCATGGCAAGAAGTCCGTCTCCGACGACCCGCTCGAAGGCTTGAAGTTATAGCAAGGCCGTGCTTGGGTTGGCGCCAGCGACGCAAAGGCGCGCCGTGCATCCAAACGTCCACGGAGGTGCGTCTTGTCACGATTGCTGGTTCATACGTTCTCGGTTTCCATCGATGGTTTCGGCGCGGGTCCCAGGCAGGACTTGGAGCATCCACTTGGCGTGCGTGGACCCGAGCTCGTCGACTGGTTCTTCCACACGCGAACCTCCAACGAATGCACGGGGCCGGAGAGGGTGAAACCGGCGTGGACGACGATGTCTCCGCGCGAGGGTTCGAGAACATCGGCGCGTGGATCCTCGGGCGCAACATGTTCGGCCCCGTGCGGGGGCCTTGGCCCGACGACAACTGGCGCGGCTGGTGGGGCGAGGAGCCGCCCTACCATGTCCCGGTCTACGTTCTAACCCATCATGCGCGGGCGCCGCTGTCGATGAAGGGCGGGACCGAGTTTCGCTTCGTCACGGAAGGAATCGAAGCCGCGCTGGCGCAAGCCAAAGCGGCGGCGGGCGAAAAGGACGTACGTTTGGGGGGTGGCGTGGCCACGATTCGCCAGTATCTCCGCGCCCGCCTCATCGACGAGCTCCATCTCGCCATCTCGCCGGTTGTGCTGGGCGAAGGCGAGCAGCTGCTCGGCGGTCTCGATCTACGGGCCCTTGGTTACGCATGCACGAAGCACATGGCCGGTGGTCGTGCCGCGGCCCACGTGATTCTGCAGAAGCAGGGATAGCGAGGGCTCATGCACGCCCACGTCAGAAGAATCTAACCACCCCCGTCGAGGTTTCCAACGGTGGCAGATGGCGGGCTTATGAGGATGCGATTGTCGTCTTTGCTGACGATTCGGCAACCAGGGAAGACGCGAGCAACAAGTTCCAGCGCTTTGTCCCACTTGGGTTGATCGACTTCGATGTAGTTGAGAGCCAGGTGGCCACCTGGTGAAAGGCTGTCCCGGCATTGCATCAGGAAGGACGGCGCGGTAACGAAGTCCGGCACTCCTCTGCCCTGGAATACGTCGACGAAGATCAGGTCGTACCTGCGCTCGTTTTGCGCCATGAACGACTGGGCGTCGAGACACACGTGCTCCAGCTTTGGTGCGTCGGCTTTGTCGAGAATCTCCCGCGCCCACCCGAGCACGGTCTTGTCCTTCTCCACCAGCGTGAAGCGTGGAGCGTATCCCCGTGCAAGCATGACCTGCACGATGCTGCCCAGGCCCGCTCCGAGTACGAGCACGCTCTTTGTCGCTGGCAAGAATTCTCGCAGGTGCCCCGCCACAGCGACGGCCGGGAAATAGTGGTCGCCATCAGAGTAGAGGGCACCATGAGTGAGAAGTTGGAACCGATTGCGGTACAGGAACAACCCGAGGTAGCCACTGATGTCGCTTACTGACTCTTTCAGCAACACGGGTTGGAGGTAACTCAGCAACTTTAGATGGTAGGGGACGTGAATGGCTCCGATTCTACATCTTTCGATGAGGCCACGTCGTTTTGTCGAAATCCCGGTTCATCACCTGACGAAAGGCGCGACGTCTTCGATCCGGCGCGCACCCTGGTGGTCAGCGAGTCTATCCTCGGCGAGGGCTTGGCGAGCCCAAGACCGTGCTTGCCCCTTGCCGTGGTGGTATCCTCGCAGGCATGTCTCTGCTGCACGGTCGCGTTCAAGGCGGTCGCATTGTTGTCCAGGATGTCGTCGATCTCCCGGAAGGCACCGAGGTTCGCCTCGAGCTCGTAGAGCAAGATAGCGATAGCGACCAACTCGATGCCGAGGATCGGGCACGTCTCGAGGCCGCGATCTGCACAGGCCGCCAGGAGATTGCCGAGGGCAAGGGGATCCCTGCGGAACAGGTCGTCAGCGAACTCTGGGCAGCGCACCGCCGATAGCCGTGTCTTTCCGAGTTGAGCTTTCCCCGCAGGCCCGAGCACAGATCGCGGCCATTAACCTGTGGTGGGTCGAGAACCGTCCGGCCGCGCCGACGCTCGTGGCTGCTGAGTTCGAGGCAGCAATTCAGCAGCTCACGACCTCACCCGAATCCGGGCGCCTCCATGACCGGCGCAAGCGGGTTCACGTCAGAAGGGTCCTCATGCCTCGCAGCCGCTACCATCTCTACTACGAGGTGGAACCGGCGAGCCGGTTGGTGACCATTCTTGCCGTCTGGCACGTGTCGCGTGGGCAGGGGCCGGAGCTGTAGGGGGAAGAGTCGGAGTGATGACCACTTCTCGGCAACGGCCCCGGAGAAGTTGTGTGACGAAGTACCATCGGAGGAGATCCTGCGAAGCCTGACCAGCGAGCGCGTGAGCAGCTAGGCTCGCCCATCGCGTTGGACCTCGAGCGAATTCATCACCAGACGCCGTGCCTCCCGCGGCGAACCCTTGCGCCCGAGCGAACGCGCGTGTACTGTACAGATATTCAGTGCTCGTCCAACCATGGATCTCCGTTCCCGACTTGCGAGGTTGAAGATCAAGCCGTGGTCACTCGGCGACGGCTGGGAGGCTTTGCACGCGCCCGATCGGCCCGGCAAGGACTGGGGGCTGAGCTTGCCCACCGAGCTCCACTGCCTGATGTTCGATAGAGCGTTTCCCACGCTGGCAAGGAACAGGTGGAAGTCGACAAAGAAATGCTACGTCACGTACTTCCGCCGCATTTCCAGCGAGGCTCTCGCGCCGGTACGGGCGTTCATCGACGCTCTCCGGCCGTGCGTGGTTATCCGGGATCTGACCAGCGGCAGCGTGGCTCTTGGCTATCGTGCCGCGACCGGTCCCAGCGGTGACCTTGTGCCCACCGAGGTCGGGCAGCTTATGCGGTCCGCCAAGCCATACAGCGACCCCCCACCGAGAAGCATCGTCGCGCGGCTACCGCGCTGGCGCGCCGTTTGTGCGACTTCGCCCAAGCGATGCCGCTGTACCGCCCTGTGGATGGTTTCGTGGCGGTTCCCTGCGCAGGCTCGAAGAAGTTTTCGCTACCGCGGGGATTCGCCTCTGAATTGGCCAAGCGGACCGGCAAAGCCAATCTCAGCGAAGCCGTGGCCAAGTCGACGGTCACGCCCGAGCTGAAGAATCTGTCGCTCGCCGAGAAGCTCGACGCGATCTTGGGCTCGGTCACCGTTGACAAGGCCAAGGTAGCGGGCAAGTCGATCGTTGTGGTCGATGACCTCTACCAGTCCGGGCTCACCATCAACTACCTCGCCGAGGAGCTTCGCCGCGCCGGCGCGAAGGAGGTGTTCGGTCTCGCCGCCGTCAAGACGCTGAGCAACGACGACAACCTTCCCAAAGCTGCGTCGATCCCGAAAACAGGTGATGACAGCGACGACGAGATCCTGTTCTAACTGGCACATTGATGGACAAGCTCGAAACCATCCTCACTCTCATGAGACTCCCCGGGGTCGGTCCGGTGCGCATCCGACGCGCGCTTGCGGTCTTGGGCGAGGCGCAGATACCCATCGAAGAGGCCTTCAGCGAAAGCGGACGTCGCCTGCTGACCGCCACGGGAGTGTCTCCGTCCGCTCCGCGATCAGCCATTGGCCACGTGGCCGAGCAGCTTCGCCGCGAGGGCGTGCGTTGCCTTGTCGCCCCGTTTGGCGAGCTGGCGTTACCGGAAATGGCGCGCAGGAATCTCCCGCCCGTCCTGTTCGCCAGTGGGCCAGCCGACCTGATGGCCGCTGCGAGCGTCGGCTTCTGTGGATCGCGAAGCGCGACCGAGCGCGGCCTGGCGGTCGCCGCAGACATTGCAGAGCAGGTTGCCCGCCAGGGCCTCAATGTGGTCAGCGGTGGCGCCAAGGGCGTCGACATCACCGCGCACAAGACCGCGCTCTCTCTCGGCGGGACCACCACTGTGGTTCTGGCGGAAGGAATCCTCCAATACCGAATGCGCCACGAACTGCGCGACGTCTTCGATCCGGCGCGCACCCTGGTGGTCAGCGAGTTCTTCCCCGAAGATCCCTGGATCGCCGGCCGAGCCATGCAGCGCAACCGCACCATCTGCGCTCTCTCACGCGCTCTCGTTCTCATCGAGGCTCGCGCCACCGGCGGCACCTTCGCGGCCGGCGAAGCTGCCCTCGCCATGGGCTTGCCCCTCTTCACCGCCGACTACAGCACGCAGCTCGAAAGCAACGACGGCAACCGCATCCTGCTCGAGCGTGGCGCCGTTCGCCTGCGCCAGAGTCGCGCCACGGGTAGGGCGAACCTTGCGCAGCTGTTCGCGATGGCGAGTGGCGAGGGCGCGGGGGAAAGCGAGCGCGCGGGGATGGGCGTGGGGCAACAGGATCTGTTCACGAGGTGAAGGCGAATGGACAGGATGTGATGAATTTTCTCAGGAAGGATCGTGGAGAAGTTGTGTGAAAAAGTCCCCCCGGAGGGGGATCTCCGGAGATGGATCTGTAGATGGGCTATCTTGAGGGACAACTCATTGCACTTGTCGAGAGAAGACCTATGAGCAATTCGATGGACTTGGGTAGTGTGTTTCAGGGACTTGGCAGGGAGATGCGGAACCACTGGGAGAACACTCTTCGATACGTAGATCACCCTCTCGAACTGGGTCTTGCAAGAGAACGGCTATTGGTGGAGTACCTGCTGCGTTTGCTTCCCGATAGATTCGCGATTGACAGCGGTTTTGTAATTGACTCAAGCGGAAACCGCAGCAGGCAGATTGACATAGTGATCTATGACAAGATCATCGCGAAGCCCTTTGTTGTTCCAGGTAAGGTCCACTTCTTCCCATGCGAGTGCGTAGTTGCAGTAGGTGAGGTCAAGAGCAACATTACCAGTAGAGCCACCTTGTCTGATGCGTTAGAGAAGATTAGATCTGTAAAGGCGCTCGACAGGTTTAGCGCACGCCAGAACCTTGAAGTGGCTGTCCATGGACTGCACTGACATGTGGACGTGCAATTTGTGAACGACGAACCGCCCATCAACTACAGGATCTTGAGTTTCGTCTTTACATCGGCGGCTCTCGAATTGGGAACCATGATTGGTGAGCTTCGGAGCCATTTCGCATCGACTCCAAGGAGTACATGGCCGAATCTGGTCGTCAGCTTTGACCAGTACTTGATTAGCTATTCAAAGCAGAATTCGCGTGACCTTCAGCTCTTCCCAGATGGTGCGAATGAAGTGTACGCAACGTCTCCGACTGAAAGGGATCGGATAATTCCAACGTTTGGTGCATTGGTAGCCAACTTTCTGAGTATTGCCAAGATTGTTCGTCCATTGTTGCTGACATACCTTGGCGCCCAACATAGTCAAATCCTTCGGTTTCCACTCTAGTGCGCGGAGGTAAGAGTGCTTCAAACACCCGGCCGACAAGCCGGGTCGCTGGCAAGGAGGGCCGAGAACCGGCCCGGAATGTACTGATGTACTTGAGGACCGGAAGCGCAGGCCCGACGCAGCCAGCGGCCCGGATCGTCGGCCGTCGTCGCCTCCGTGCCCGAATTTCTCAATATTCAGCCGGCAACGTCTCTAGCTCCGCCAGCGTGTACACCGGCCCGTCCTTGCACACGTAGCTTTTGCCGGTGTTGCAGCGACCGCACTTGCCCAATCCGCACTTCATCCTGTTTTCCAGCGTCGTGTAGATCTCGTTCTTGCCGAAACCTAGCTTCGCCAACACCGGCAAGGTCAGCTTGATCATGATGGGCGGGCCACAGACGATGGCCACGCTGTTGGCGGCGGGCGGGGCGATCTGTTCCACGATGTGGGGGACGAAACCGACTTTGCCGGTCCAGCCGGGCTTCTCGCCTCCGGGATCGACAGTCACCACCAGCTTCATGTCGCTGCGCTTGCCCCAGTCTTCGAGCTCGTGCTTGTAGACCAAGTCGTTCACGCCGCGGGCGCCGTAGACGACGGTGATGTCTTTGAACCAGTCGCGCAGGTCGAGGCAGTTCCAGATCACGCTGCGCAGAGGGGGCAGGGCGATGCCGCCGGCAACGAAGACCAGGTTCTTGCCTTTCCACTTTTCCAGCGGGAAGACGTTGCCGTAGGGGCCGCGGAAACCGACGATGTCGCCCACGTCTTTGTCGGCAAGCGCGCTGGTCACGCGGCCGGTTTCGCGGAAGGTGCACTCGATGTAGCCCTTGCGCGTGGGCGACGAAGCGATGCAGAAGGTGCTCTCGCCTTCGCCGAAGGCGCTGTACAGGCCAAATTGCCCGGTGGTGAAGGTGAAGGCCGCGGCCTCTTCGGGTTTGGTGAACTCGAGGCGGAAGGTGCGTACCGAGGGCGCCTCGTCGGTGATGGCGGCAATGCGCATGAGGTAGGGCTTGTAGATGTTTGCTTCCATGGCTTACCCCTGTGAGGCGGCTTCAGCGAGATGCTGCTTCAGGTTCATGTCGACGGGGCAGGCGCGCGAGCACTTGCCGCAGCCCACGCAGCCGAGCGTGCCCAGGCGCTCGGGGTAGTAGGCGAACTTGTGGTACACGCGCTGACGCCAGCGCTGGCTCTGTTTGTCGCGCGGGTTGTGGCCAGAGGCGTGCAAGGTGAAGGTGCGCATGCCACAGCTGTCCCAGGCACGCAGGCGCTGGCCTTGCTTGGTGTCGGCCTCGTCTTGAATGTCGAAGCATACGCAGGTCGGGCACACGAAGGCGCAGGCGCCGCAACCGAGGCAGCGCAGGCTTTGTTCGGCCCACAGCGGGCTGTCGAACTTGGCGGAGAGCTTTTGTTGCAGAACCTTGGCGTCGAAGGCAGGCGCAACGGTGGCGGGCGGAATCACCTCGGCCTGGCCAGACAACGGCTGGAACGCGTCTTTCGACTGCGCTTGGGCCAGCTCGACCAGGGCCTTGCCTTTGTCGGTCAGGACCTCGGCGACAAAACCGCCGCTCTGCAATGGCGAAAGCAGGATGTCGCTGCCTTGCGTGTCGTCGGGGCGTGAGCCGACGGAAGTGCAGAAGCACGACTCATCGGCCTGCGTGCAAGAAAGACCAACCACCGTGGTGTTGGCCATGCGCGCGTTGAAGAACTTGTCCTTGCTGTCCCAATTGAACACGACGTCGAGGGCGCGGAAGGCGCGAGCCTCGCACGGGCGTAGGCCAACAAGAACGGTCGGCTGCGCGTGTGGCTCGACGTCGTCGAGGGCGATGTTCTTGCCCTCGAAACGGTACTTGAGCAGGCGCTCGACCTTGGGGAAGACCACGCCCTTGGCCGAGACAATCGACTGTCCGTTCTTGACGATGTCGGCGAAGGTCTTGATGTCGGCCATCTCGATGCGGCCGGCGACCAGCTTGGGGCCGAGGATGCGGCGACCCGCGGCAGTGAGGGCGGCGAGGAGAGCGCCGACGGCGGATTCGGAGATGGTGTAGCGATCATTCATGATTGTGGCTTCCTGCAGGGCCCCTCACCCGCCGCCCCTCACCCGCCGAGCTCCGCTCGGCGGCCTCTCCCCGCTGCGCGGGGCGAGGCTGGAAGTGGGGGGGCGCTCATGGTCTTTCACCTGATGAAGGTCTCTTTGTCGTCGGGCTTGAAGGTCGACATGGCGTAGTCGAGCTTGGCGCTGGCGCCGCCCTTTTGTCCGAATTGCCGGCGCACGGTGCCCTCGGCGAAGAAGGTCAGCAGGTGCACGGGAATGCCGACCGGGCAAGCCGCGCCGCAGGTGCCGCACTGGACGCAGCGGCCGGCCAGGTGCATGGCGCGCACCATGTGATATTCCAAGTTGCCGATGGCGTGGCTGGCGACCGGGATCCACTGCGGCCGATTGCAGTCCATGGTGCAGCGTTCGCAGTAGCACATGGGGCAGCTTGACCGGCAGGCGTAGCACTTCACGCAGCGGCCGAGCTCTTCGGCCCAGAAGGCGCGCCGCTCGCCGACCGACATGGCGACGAGCTTGTCGATCATCTTTTGATCGGCCTCGCCGATGGCGTCGGGAATGGTGGCGACCGCCTCTTCGATGGCGCCGAAGGTGGCCAGCTCGCGAACGGCACCGTCCACTAACGCCAGCGCGAGCACATTCTCTTCGCGCAATTGTTTCTCCGCTGCCAATTGTACGATGCTGCGCAGGGTGGAAGGAACGGCGACAATGGCCATGCGGCCCAGGGCGCGAATCTCGGGCTTAGTCAGGTAGGTCGCGAGATTCTGGACACACCCTGCATCCGCAACCAAGTCGCCCGCGCGCTCAGCCGTGCGCACGAAGACGGGTCGCCGCGAATCGCCGGTTCCCTTGCCATATCCAATCACCACCTTGACCGTGCCGGCCGCCAACAGCTCCTTGGCCTTGCTCGCTAGCGCTTCCATCAGTCGATCCCCACGGCCGCGAGTTGCTGTACTTCCTTGTACGGACCCAGCGCGCGCACGGTGTTGGTGGCTTCGTTGACCAGCTCGGCCCACTTGGCGCCCTCGGCGGCCGAGACCCACGAGAAGGTCACGCGGCGCAGGTCGATGCCCATGAAGTCGAGCAAGTCGCGGAACACCATCCAGCGTCGGCGCGCGTGGTAATTGCCCGAGGTGTAGTGGCAATCGTTGGGGTGGCAGCCCGAGATGATGACGCCGTCCGAGCCGCGCGAGAAGGCCTTCATCACCAGCATGAAATCGATGCGGCCGGTGCAGGGCAGGCGAATCACGCGCACGTTGGATTGGTACTTGATGCGGCTGGTGCCGGTGAGGTCGGCGCCCGCATACGTGCACCAGTTGCACACGAAGGCAGTCATTTTGGGTTCAAATTGCTCAGCCATGGTCAGTTCCACGCTCTAGATCGACATCAATTCAGCGAATACCTGTTCGTTGCTGAAGCCTTGCAGGTCGATGGCCTTGGTTCGGCAGGTCGACACGCAGGTTCCGCATCCCTGGCACAGTCCGGGGTTCACCTTCGCCACGACTTTCAGCACGTCGCCGTTGCGGTTCTTGATCGATTCTTCCTCGATGGCCTGGTAGGGGCAGGCCGACTTGCACAGAAAGCAGCCCACACAATGCGAGAACACGGGCGGCGGCTGGCGGTCGACCACGGCGATGATGGGCTCGCGGGTCAGCTCGGGCTGCGAGAACAACCCCGCCACCTTGACTGCGGCGCCGCTGGCCTGTGCGACGGTCTCGGGAATGTCGCGCGGGGCCTGGCACGCGCCGGCCAGGAAGATGCCTGCCGTGTTGGTTTCCACCGGGCGGAGCTTGGGGTGGGCCTCGGCGAAGAACTTGTACGGGTCGTAGGACACGTGCAGCGTCTGCGCCAGCTCCTCGGCGCCGTCCTGCGCTTGCACGGCGGTGGCCAGCACCACCATGTCGGCGCGGATTTCTAGCTGTTCACCGCCGAGCAACGTGTCCACTCCCTTGACCACCAGTTGCCCGCCCTCCTCGTACACGCGCGACACGCGGCCGCGCACGTACTTCACACCGTCTTCCTCGACGGCGCGCCGAACGAACTCGTCGTAGTTCTTCCCGGCGGCGCGGATGTCCATGTAGAAGATGGTGGCCTTTCCGCCGTGTACCTTGTGTTGGTACAGCATGGCGTGCTTGGCGGTGTACATGCAGCAGATCTTCGAGCAATACGGCACGCCTTTGAGGCGATCGCGGCTGCCGGCGCAGGCGATGAACACGATAGTCTCTGGCGTCTTGCCGTCGGACGGGCGCTTGATGGCGCCGCCGGTGGGGCCCGACGCCGAGGCCAGGCGCTCGAACTTCATGCCGTCGATGACGTCTTTGTATTTGCCGTAGCCGTATTCCGAAAAATTGCTCACCGACATGGTCTTGTAGCCCGTGGCCAGCACCACCGCGCCCACGTCGTGCACCTCGATCTGATCTTCTTGATCGAAGCGGATGGCCTTGGTCGGGCACAGCTTCTCGCACGCCTTGCACTTGCCGGTCTTGAAGAAGGTGCAGTTCTCGAGATCGATGACCGGCTTGTTGGGCACGGCTTGCGGAAAGGGCACGTAGATGGCCGCGCGGTTCGACAGGCCCTCGTTGAACTGGTCGGGGATCTTCTTGACCGGACACTTCTGCTGGCACACCCCGCACCCGTTGCACAGCTTTTCGTCGATCTTGCGTGCCTTCTTGCGAATGGTCGCTTTGAAGTTGCCGATGAAGCCTTCCAGCTTCTCCAGCTCGGAATAGGTGTACAGCGTGATGAGCGGGTGGCGCGCCACCTCGACCATACGCGGGGTGAGAATGCACTGCGAGCAGTCCAGCGTTGGGAAGGTTTCCGAAAGCTGGCTCATGTGGCCGCCGATGGAAGGTGACTTCTCCACCAGCAAGACTGGGCTGCCCGCGTTGGCGATGTCGAGCGCGGCCTGAATGCCGGCGATGCCGCCGCCCAGCACGAGCGCCTTCTTGGTGATGGGCACGCGGATGGGCTTGAGCGGGTGGTTGCGCTTCACCTTCTCGACTTGGATGCGCACCAAATCCACGGCCTTCGCCGTCGTCGGCTCGCCCTTTTCGTGCACCCACGAGCAGTGCTCGCGCAGGTTGGCCATTTCGCACTGGTAGGGATTGATGCCGCCTTCCTCGGCGGTGCGGCGGAAGGTCGGCTCGTGCATGCGCGGCGAGCACGCAGCCACGACCACGCCGTCGAGCTTTTTCTCGACGATGGCGTCCTTGAGCATGGTCTGCCCGGGATCCGAGCACATGTACTTGTATTCCACGGCGTGGACCACGCCGGGCATGTCCAGGGCTGCTTTGGCGACCGCGGCGACATCCACGGTGCCCGCGATGTTCTCGCCGCAGTGGCAAACGAAAACGCCAACGCGTGACATCGTTACTCCTTATGGTGCCGCCGCTGCGGCAACGGGTTTGGCTGGAAACGAAACCGGCACGAAGTGGCGCCCAAGGCCGAGCTCTTTTTCGGAAAGGCCGAGCGCCAAGCCGATGACCTGTGTGATGAAGAGAACCGGGATGTCGGTTTTTACGTCGAGACGCTGGTTGATTTCAGCGCGGCGCAAATCGAGGTTGGAATGGCACATGGGACAGGCTACCACCACGGCCTGGGCTTTCTTCGCCACAGCGTCCTGCATGATCTTGGCGCCCAGGCGACCGACGACCGATGTCTTCGACACCGAGAACGAGGCGCCACAACACTCGGTCTTGAAATTCCAGTCGATGCTCTTGCCGCCGACCGCGGCGACGAGCTTGTCCATTTCCACCGGATCCTCGGTGCGGTCGAAGCCCGTGATCTTCGCCGGACGCACCAGCAGGCAGCCATAGTAGCAGGCCACCGTCTGCTCGAACTTTTGGGTCGCCTTGGCCGCGATCGAATCGCTCACCTGCGCCAGCAGCTCGACCACGTTAAGCACGCGCGGCAGCTTGCCGATGGAGGTTTGCAACACCTTCTCGACCTGGGACTTCGTCGTCGGTGAATGCGCGATTTCATGGCTGGCGGTGGCCAGGCGGTTGTAGCAAGACGCGCACGGGGCCATCACTTGATTGAGTCCCGCCTTCTGCGCCTTGAGCAGCACGTTGATAGGCAGGGCCACCGAAACCAGGTGCTCGATCATGTGGCCCGAGCTGGCGCCGCAGCAGTTCCATTCCGGCACTTCGCAAAGTTCAATCGACAGCACCTTGGCGACGGCATTCAGGGACTCGGCGAAGTCGCGCGACGAACCCTGCAGCGAGCAGCCGGGAAAGTAGCCGACTTTCATCGTCGCCAGATTGCTGCTCATGTCTGCGACTCCTTCTTCACGGCCCGGGCGCGTGCGAAGATCTCCGCCACCTCGCGCTTGTTGGCGCCGCCGTGTGGGAACAGGCCCAACTTGCCCTTGAAGAACATCGTCGGGGCGATACCCAGATCCTTGAAAAAGTGCCCAGTGCGCAGCTTGTAGTCGCCGACCATGCCGAGCTCGAACAGGCGGCCGGCTTTCTCGACCGAATTCAGGAACGCCTTGTGGAAGGCCACCACGTCGTCAGCGCCTTGATTGGCCACGTTGCGCGCCAAGGCTTCCTGGCGCAGGAAATCCATGGTGCGCGGCAGGTCGACTTCCTGTGGGCAACGCGTGACGCAGGTTTCGCAGCCGATGCACATCCAGATGGCCATCGACTTCAGCGCGCGCTCTTCGTGCTTGGGCGACTCGGTTTGCAACAGGCGCAGCACCTGCGACGGGGCCACGTCCATGTCCTCGGCCGCGGGGCAACCGGCCGTGCACTTGCCGCATTGGTAGCAGTCCGCGACGCTGACTTCGCCCTCTTTCTCCAGTCGAGCGGCCAAACTGTGGCACGCGGTCGGCGATTCGTGATGGCTACTCATGTGCTTCTCCTAGCCGGCGGTCCGGCCCGCTCTGCGGGCGAAGTATGCGCCCATTTCAGGTCCTCATTGTAGGATTTTTCACAGCAAGGCCCAGCGCGCATGGTGAGCCGAGACGTGTTCGCTCAACGCGAACGCAGCGACGGCATTCGGCCTAGGAATAGCGTAGATTTCGGGCGCCGTGTCTGGCTGGGCTTGCCGCCATCAAGTCGACGATCATTGCTTGCTAATTCGCAAGGAGATCGAAAGGACGTGACGCGCCAAAAAGCAAAGGGCCGGGTATCAACCGGCCCTTGTTTGTGGATAGCGACGAGCTAGGTGTGGGGGGTGGTATTGGAGCTCGCGTACTTGGCCAGCGTGCGCTCGCGCTCTGGCCTCGCGCCACGTGCCCGCATCTCGGCGATGTATTGTCTGACCGTGCCTTCGACGTTCTCGTTGAAGCGCACCGAGCCCTGAGCAATTTCGCGCAACGCGGTGACCCCGGGCTTGTTGTCGCACTTGACGAGCGGCACTGCCCGGGCCGAGAGATGGCGCGCGCGCTCGGCCGCCAGGATGACCAGTGCGAAGCGATTTGGGACTTTCTCCAAACAATCTTCAACAGTTACGCGAGCCAATGAAGCCTCCGGGGTGAAGTGCGAGGACCGGATATTAGGGCGGAAGCCGGCAAAGTCAAGGCCCGCCGCTCCTGCTCGACATCGGGACTTGCAAGATGCAGGACAGCCACAATCGCATTACGCAGTGGTTACGACATTGCAAAGTGCTCTCCCTGATTCTAGGCTAGGTGAATCAGTGCTATTTATTTTTCGGCGCTCCTTGTGGGAGGGGATCGCCGGAGGAGTTGAACAAATGCCGCCGATCACTATCAATTGGAGCGACCTTGAGATTGCTTTCGAGCGGAACTCTCCCGAGCAGGAAAGTTTCCTCGACCTTGAAAATGGAGATTTGCTTTCCATTGCCGAAGGTGAACCGGACGCCGCCGCCCGACGGGCCAAGGTTTCCAACAACCCGGACCGCTACCTCCGCATCGATCCCGCTTCGTCGCGCGAACAGTATCGCTGGATGGAGCGCTTCGTAGTCGCGGTTGCCGACCAACCACTGCGTGAACGGCTGCTTGTCGCCATCGACGGCAAGGGGGCATTCCGCAGGTTCAAGGACGTTCTGCTGGCCTTCCCCGCGGAAAGGGAGCGTTGGTTCGCCTACCGCTCGGAGCTGCTCCACCTGCACATCCAGACTTGGCTCGACCACCTGCACATCGAGGCGACCAACCCGCCGCCTTGGGGCCGGGTCGTGGCCCGGGCCGATACCCCGGAGGTGGCGCACATTGTTCCCACCGGCGAGTCGCCGGGTGAGATCCTGCGCCGTCAGGCGCGCGAGATTATCGACGAAATCCCGGCGGCGGAGATGCCGACCGCCATCGTGTTTCTCGAATTCCTTCGCGAAAGGGGGGCCACCTCCCTTTTAGGAGGAAACCCGGTTGATCTCACGGCGTCGGGCAAGACCTCGGACGAATTGCCTCTTCAAACCGGCCGCCAGGACGTGCACGAGGATTTGGACGAGGACGTACACCACGAGGACGCACACAAGGAAGGTGCGGTCGCCAGCTAGACCGCATGGCTAGTCTAGTCAGCGGAGACGGAGTCGCTCTGCCTCGCCTATTTTGTCCCTGACCGCGGCTTCCGTTTTCGGAGTCGCGGCCGGCGCTTGGGCTGGCTCGGGGGGAATCCAGATCCAACCTTGCGGATCGATGGGGTCGCCCGCCGCAGTCGGGAGCTGCCAGCTGTCGCGGCTGCGCAGGTAGCCGGTGTACGCGCACACCACGGCATCGAAGATGTGGTCGCTCTGGCGGCAGTGCTCGCGCCAGACGCCTGGTCCAAAGCTCAGATCGCCGAGGGCAGCCAGGATATCGATGCGGCGGTCGACGCGCTTGCGATAGGGTTCGCGAAATCCAAGCAGTTCCAGCGTGGCGCGGGGAAAGACCTCGATGAGGTTGTGGTTGAGCTTGAAATGCCGACCAAGCGCGCGCACCAGGTGGGCTGCCCGCGCTGCAAGCGGCCCCATGGCCTGGCCCAAGGTTTCACGGGCGCGGATGCCGCGGCTGCGCAAATAGAGATCGGTCGCCCGCTGGGTGTAGGGAGTGATGACCGGCTTGCCGCGACGGTGGTCCCGGCCAGAGCTTACTTCGGGGGACGCAAGGCTGCGCATGGTCAGCACCTCGGCGTCCACGCAGGCGTCTTGGCCTGGGCACACGGGCTCGGTGCAGCGCAGGCACGGCGGCAGCGTCAACGGTGCGTCGATGCAGACCACTGCGTTTTCGGCGTGGCTGAGCAGGGCCGAAACCAAGGCGGCGTCGTAGAGCGGTGCCTCCTTCGCCCGAGGGGAAAGCTGGGTCACCGTCACCCCGTCGCGGCTTCGTTCGAGCACGGCCAACGCCGTCTTCTTGCCCTTGCCGCCACCTAGATCCACCCCGATGAATCGTGTGAAGGCCTTTTCCATGATTCGCGTGGCCACGATGGGCTGCTCCTTCAATTCACCTTGAGCCATGCCCGCGCGCGGGTCAACGCGAATCCAGGGGGCGAAGCTCGGGCATTGACAGCACGTCGCTTTCAGACAGGATAGGGGAGGACAGACTGCCTGGACCGGTTTACCGGCCGGGACGGAGAGTTCAATGAAACGTACGATGTTCAAGTCCAAAATCCACCGCGCCACAGTGACGCATGCCGATCTGGCCTACGAAGGCTCGGTCACCATCGACGAGGTCCTCATGCGCGCGGCGGATATCCTGCCCTACGAGAAGGTCGCCATCTGGGATGCGACCAACGGGGCCCGCATCGAAACCTACGCGCTGCCTGGCGAGGCCGACTCGGGCATCGTCTGCGTCAACGGCGCAGCGGCTCGTCTCGTGCAGCCTGGCGACGTGGTCATCCTGGCCACCTTCGCGGAAGGCGTCGACGAGGCCGAGGCCAAGGCGTGGAAACCCACCGTGATTCGCGTCGACGGCTGCAATCGAATTCTTGCAGCAGCTCCCGCGAGCGAAATTCCCGGTCCCGGCCGCCCCTGGGTGGTGTCCTGAGCAACTCCTCTCGGCTGGAGATGCTGCGCTCGTTCGCCGAGAAGCGTCCCCAGGATCCGTTCCTGCGCTACGCCTTGGCCATGGAGCTCAAGACCTCGGGCGACGGCGAGGGTGCGTGGCGAGAGTTCGAGGTGCTTGTGGCGAAGCACCCGGAGTACATCGCTTCCTACGCCCCGGCCGGCGAGGTTCTGGTCGGACTCGACCGTTTGGCGGAAGCGCGCGAGCTGTACGGCAAGGGCATCGAGGCTTGCACGCGGCAAAATGACGCCCACGCGCGCGACCACCTTGAATCCGCCCTCGACGCCCTCGCCATCGACAAGTAACGCGCTCGCCTAGCGATTGCGTCTATAATCGTGTCTGGGATGAAGGGACGCGAGAACCCAGAGGCGAAGCTCA